>PPYF01268304.1_pt1 | contig 15560 bp, 22 predicted proteins | sample 1559871 | NCBI WGS metagenome assembly PPYF01 (sample SAMN08240021, study PRJNA423297) | Human gut metagenome, whole genome shotgun sequencing project. | reverse complement strand
TCGGACGCTCCGCCAGTCACTCTACCATCCCATAGGGGTGACGGCCCCCGACATCCCCGTGGATGAGCTGATCGCCTACGCGGCGTCGCTCCCCACGGCGGGGACGCCGGACAAGCTGGCCACCGATGCCGCCAGACGCCAGCGGGAAAAGGAAGAGCATGAAATCCGGCGCATCAAGAACGCCGCCGACCGGGAAGAGTTCGACCTCAAGGTCAAACAGGGAAAGTTCATTGCGCGGGATGCCGTCTATCAGGAGCTTGCCGCCCGCGCCGTGGCTTTGTCCGCCGGTCTGAAGACTGCGTTCGAGGCGCAGTCGCTCGATCTGGTGGCGATGCTGGAAGGCAACCCGAAGAAGTCCGGCCCGTTCATCGAACGCCTTGATCAGCTTATCGACGAGGCCATGAGCGAGTACGCCAAACCCGTGGAACTCGAAGTGACCTTTACCGATGCCGGAAGTGATGAGGAATAGGGGACGGCTTGCCAATTTCGGAAAACGTCGCTATCTTAAAAGGCAAGAAGGGCGGCAAGTGCGCTAACACTCACCGCCCCGTGTGGGGCACGTCCCCCGGATTTGTTCAATCCAAGTTCTTCGCCCCGGTAAGAGATCCACCTCCTACCGGGGCAACTGCGTTAGAGGTTCATGAAATGAACCGCCACAGCCGCAAGAACGGCGGCAAGCCAAGCTGCCAGCACGTCCCGGAGGAAGTGTCTCATGGGGAAAACCTCCTTTCGGAGGAGTGCCCCACGGCGAGGAACGTAGCCGCGAACGGGCAGAAAGGCAACTCCGATTAGACATGTCCGTTTTGCGTAACAAGCAGAGTAGAAGGGGGCAAATTACCCCTTGCATTGGGGTAATGTATGAAAAAGAAAAAAGAGTATTTCTTTTATAAAAATACAAAAGAATATTTCTTTATTCGTTTGTGTCTTTTAATGTCATGCTTAATAGCTATCGCATTGACTATTATTAAAATATGCAATATCTATATATGTAAAGAATGGGATTGGATTTCGAATTTGTTGTTATCGCTATCTACAGGTTATATAATATCATATTTTTATTTTTACTTAGTAACACTGAGTAATTATAAAGATAGTGAAGCGTCTGCGCTTAGGATATTGAGGGGGATATATTTGAATATAAAAACTATACAAATAAAAATGGATAAACAAAATGAAATAAAAGATACTTGTATTTATATTTCTTCATGGCGTATAACGCTTGATGACATGAAAATATTTTTTATAAATAATAGTGATATGTATTTAAATATAATTTTAATAATTCATACTTTGTCAACACTGGTTGAAACTAAAGACGTGACAAAGGAAGAGATACTTGAAGGTCTTGAAAGAATAGATGATAAGTATCAAAAAATTTTTGATGTTTTTGCAGATGGGAATGAAATGAAAGATCGAATAAAGAGCGAATTGGAGTATCTTTTAAAACAATCCGCTACGAGATACCCCGCTTGACAGCCTAGGCTCTTTACGCCTATTTTGCAGATCCCTACGTTGAGAGGCGTAACCGTCGCCTGTTGCCAGTCCCAAGCTGACAGAAAGAGCGGTTTTTCTTGTTCTTGCCACAGGTGCATCCTTTTTCCGAGGGTGCGGTTAGATATTAGGCAAGGCGACGTCCGGGTGTCCGTGAGGCCCCGGCTGCTCTCAACGCAGGGGAGCGTCGCCTTGCCTTTTTTTGTACGCGGCGCTCAACACCCAACGTTGAGAGGTTCCCATGTCCGCAACCGTTTTCCTGTCCCGTTCCGGCAGGTGCGCCGGGCGCGTCCCGTTGTCCCTTCTCGTTTTCAAGCTCATCCGTTCCGGCGAAGAGGCCGCCGCGCAAGCGCTCCAAGAGTTGCCATTGCCGTTCCAGTGCCGCCGCGTGTGGTGGTTGCTGTCCGGCAACAAGCTGTCTGTGGAGGTGTGAGCATGGCTACCTACCGCACGATCCGCATGGCGTTCTGGTCCGATCCGTACATCGAAACCCTGAGCGCGTCCGAAAAGCTCCTCTACCTCTATCTGTTCTCCTGCCCCCACACCAACAACCTCGGGCTGCTGGCGGTGTCGCGCCGGCGCATGGCCTACGACACCGGGCTGACGGAAGAGGCGGTCGACGCCGCCCTTGCCGCGTTCGAGCGTGACCGCAAGATCGTTATGGACGGCGACACGGTGTGGCTCTGCAACTTCATCCGCCACCAGTGCAGCACCAGCCCGAAGATTCTGGCCTCGCTGCGCGCGCTGCTTCCCGCCGTGGAATCCGCAGACATCCGGGCCTACGGCTATGGCGAAACCGAGGAGAGCTGGCTCGTGGCGTCCGGCTCGGCGGACAACCTCGCGGCGCTGGAGGAAATCCTGTTCGGGAGCGTCTACGCTGACCCGGACGGCAGGGAATATGTGGTCAAGGCCGCCATGATCGACGCGATGGGCGGGCGCACCGCCGAGGTCTACCGATGGGCCGTCCGTCATCGGGGCCGCGTCTTCCCGTGGCAGGGCGTCCGCTCGATGGCGCAGCCCTACACCCCCTCGCATCAGGAGTATTTCCCCGACGCTAGGGGCAACAAGGTCAAGATCCCCGGCGGGCTGATGCTCTACCGCTGCGATGTGACGTTCTTCAAGTCCGATCTCGCGTTCAAGCTCGGCATCCACCCGGATGATCCCGGCGCGTTCCACCTCCACGCTAATGACGGCGGGCAGCTTGAGCAGTACGCCAAGGAACTGTGCGCCGAGGTGTGGGACGACGAGAAGCAGGGATGGGAAAACCCGGCGAACAAGCCAAACCATTTCTGGGACTGCGAGGTCATGCAGCGGGCGCTGGCGTACATCCTGAACGTGCGCCACCGGCGCAGGCCCGACGAACAACAGAAAAAGCCCGCCCGTCCTCCGCGTCCTGCGGAACGGGGCGGCATCGGTTCGCGTCCGGCGGGCCTGCGGAGGTATTGATGGGGGTGTACGACTTGGCGGATCGCCTCAATTGGCAGCAGGCTTGCGAGGTCCTCGGGTGTCGGAAGACGTTTTTGTATCAACTTGTGCGAGAAGGTAAAATCCGAATGTATGGTGCAGGGAAACGCTGTCGATGGTTCTCTAGGGAAGATTGCGAGAAACTTATCTCGTCATCGTTTTTTTCTCTTGACAATAGTAGCTTAAAAGCTACTATACAACAAAAGGAAACGGAAAATACCAATGTACAAGATAGAGCATTACCTGACTGAAAATGGCAAGGATATTGTGCAGGACTATTTGGATGCCATGCGTGATCTCCGTGCCCACGTCCGTATCCTTCGCCGAATTGACCGTGTGGAGCAGGGGAACTTCGGTGATTGCAAGAGATTGTCTGAGGGACTTTTTGAACTGCGCATAGATGTTGGGGCTGGATACCGCGTGTATTATACGCAGATGGAAGACCGGCTGATTCTATTGTTGTGCGCGGGCGACAAGAAATCACAGTCGGCAGACATAGTAAGGTCAGAGGCGTTCCGGCAGGATTATATTTCGAGAATGGAGGTCAAAAATGACTAACACAAGCATCAGCCATGAAGTGGCTACGATAGAGAGTTTGCGCAAGAACCCTGAACTGGCACTGGCCTATTTGAATGATGTTCTGGAAGACGGCAGTGAAGAGGAGTGTCTTATCGCCCTGCGGCGTGTTGTCGAGGCATCCGGGGGCATAGCTCATCTGGCTAGAGAAGCTCATCTTCACGAAAAGAGCCTACACCGTGCGTTGTCAGAAAAAGGGAATCCTACATTTCGCACGCTGTTTGCGATCTACAATGCTCTCGGTTTTCGGATGTCAGTTTTCCGTGTGGCGGAAGCGTGAAACTCTAAAATTGAGTGTTCAACCAATGATGCCCGGCCTCTTCGCCGGGCTTTTTTTGTTTTTTTGAAAATTTCTTGTTCGCTTATTCCGCTTATTCCGCTTGTTCCGCTTATTCCGCGACTTGCACATTTTTTCGTGCTATGTGTAGCTCACTATGAGCACCATCTGGACACGTGAAGAGCCAAGGCTTTTGACGGTGTTGACGGAACCTTTCCCCACCTCCGCCCACGACAGATGCGCCGCCCGGTTCAGGAGCACCGCTATGGTGCCGCCCCTTGTCGCCGCCGTGTTGGCTATGGTCGCCCCACGAAGCAGCAGCATTCCGCCCTTCACGGCATTGATCGTCGTCGCCAGCCCGTTGTAGGCGTAGCCGAAAACGATGCCGCCCACGGTCAAGGCCGCCAGCGCGCCCACACCGCCGAGCAGCGCCGTGGTGACGTTCGGGTAGAGCCCCACATAGACCTCTTCGTTCCCGGCAAGGCCCGTATTCCGAAAGACCGTAGCCGGGCCCCATTCGAGGCTGTCCTGCCGCGCGACGGTCCAGTCCCGGCCCGGCACGGCGGGATCGCCCGTGATGAAAGCCGTAATCTTGGCGAGCAAATCCCCATGGTTCGCCGCCGTCATCTTGCCGCTGAACGCCATCAGGCCCGCCCTCCCTGCGCCACGTTTTTGACCGCGGCGCGGTTCTGGTTCATCTGGAAAAGGAAGGTCCGCGCCCCTTCGGGGCTGCGCATGTACTTTTCGATCTTACTGTTGTCATCGACGATGACGACCGAGGGCGCGCCTTGCCCGTTGCCGGAGCGCAGGGCTTCGGCCACGCCGCGCATGACGGCCAGAAGCTGATCGAGCTTGCCGCCAAAGCGAAATGGAATGAGACATGATGCACCTCAAAATTTTGGGATTGGGAACAAAAAAGGCGAAACAACGCTCCCCGGCTTTTGAGTGGCCGCCGGGGCCTCACGGACACCCGGACGTTGTTCCGCCAATATGTAACCGCAATCCCAAAGGCCAGAGGCCAAAAGGTGCAATGGTGGCAGAAAACAAAAATCCCGCTTTTTTTCACCAGCTTGGGACTGGTAAAGGCAACGGACAGCCTCTCAAAATTAGGGAAATATAGGATAGCGACGGGTTTTGATTATGTCAAGATACCATACCTTTTAGAATTTATCGGCATCTATGGGTATTCTTGAATCAATACGAACGGTTAATACACCACCGCTTTCTTTGTTTTTCTTGCTGGCTTCGGAACCAAAGCCGCTCATGGTTATAATAGAATCTGGTGTAATCCATTCTTTTTCAATACGATACGTTCCAATTACATTCATATCAGAAATCTTGCTTTCTCCAAATCCATATTTTTTCTTTATATTTTTGTGTATTTTTTCGGTCAAATCAAACATTTTGTCACGACTGTCATCCATCCTCACAAGGATAACACTACAAAAACCCGTTTCATCTGTAAAAGCACCAATGCCCCACTCTTCGCCCCAGATAAAATATTTTTCCTTTGTCAGCAACGGACTCTTATTCAGTTCTTTGATTCCCAGTTTCTGTTGAATATCCTGCGGGGATGCACCCCATTCAACATTGCCGAATCCAGCCAACGCCTCTGTCCTCAATATGAGGGACACAAGAAGACAGCATACACAGAACAACATTACTCTTTTTGCCATGACAAGCTCCTTTGTTTGCCTCCGCGTAGCACGAACTATCTATTCAGGCAAACAAAAAGGCCGCACTTTTATAGGGCCTTGCCTTCCCGTCTGTTCCCGGCTACGTTGCCGCCGTTCTTGCGGCTGTGGTGGTTCATTTTCATGAACCTCTAAAGCAGTTGCCCCGTAGGAAGTGAAGTTCCTACGGGGCGCTAAAACTGGATTCTCGAAATCCGGGGGACGTGGCCCACACGGGGCGGTGAGTGTTGACGCACTTGCCGCCCTTCTTGCGTTCAAGATAGCGACGTTTGCCGGAGTTGACCAGCGTGTTGTCTATTCATCATCCCCAGAAGGGTCCCCGATCTTACGAGCAGCCGGGGCCTCACGGACACCCGGACGTTGCCTTGCCAAGTGGTAAGATACAAAAAAAGCCGTCATTGTCTACCAGCTTGGGACTGGCAAAAGGCTACGGTTACGCCTCGTTTAGTTGGGAAATGCAGGTTGCCAAAAGTGGGGGTTGGTGTCAAGAGGTGAGAAATGCAGAGTCCGCATAACGAGTCAAAAATGGGCGACCATGCTCATCTAAATCAACAATTAAATGCTTTTCCATATTATGAAAAAGCCTGTGTCTTCAATAAGTTTTTTGAAACGAAGTTCATCATTGTCATATTCTTTATGGATAGCAGCGTGATAATATATCATCAGATATTCGTATACGGATATTTGAGCCCTAAATATGCGTAAATATCTTTTTCTTCTTGATTTTTCTTGTACGTTGTCATCTATAAATTTTAATACAACATATATGCTATGATAATACATGTTAAGTTGATAGTTTGTTTCTTGGCAAAGAATTGTCTCTGATATTTTTAATGTTTCGTCACTTGAAAAATCGAACAACATATCTTGTTCATTAATAATCTTTTCAAGTGATGCTGATATCAATATATCAGAACTGGAGTCCATGAAATTTTCTTTAGATATTGTCCTACAAGTATAACAGAACATATTATAAAAAGCATAAAAAGCCTGCTGACCAGAATATTGGTAATCACGTCTCCTCTTTGTAAAACCATAGTGAATATTTTTGACATTATCTCTATGTATATTGATAAGCTGAAAGAACTTATTTTCAAAAAGCTGTACCTGAAATTCTTCTTCGCGTTTATCCGCTTCTTTAAATTGCCAAAATATCAAGAAAAAAGTGGCACCGGCTGCCAGTGCCGAAAAAAAGGCTCCCACAGGAGAAAATACATTCTCAAGATTTTCTATCTCGCCAAACAATCCCGCAAAGGGCCAGCAAGACCATCTGTAGGCGGTACCCCCAAGAAGCCAGACAACAAAAACGGCGAGTAGACAAAAAATGAGGATGTGATAATTTTTTTTCATTACTGGACAGTAGGTTGAATAGATGTTAATTTTATCTTGAAAAAACGATAAAAAAAGGGTAAGTTACCATGTTTAAATAAGCTGAGGAGGATGCCATGGATACAAGAAAAGCCATAAATAAGGCTAAATGCCTCAGAAAGCAATATTTTACAGACGGTATTTGTAATCCTCGGGATGCTTTTGAGCGAATTTTCAACGATAAGAATATCGAATTACAATATAATGATGACGGTGAAGGGATATATCAGGACAAAGATGGTAAGTGGATTCTCACGATTCCGCTTACTTCCTCACCGTTAAGAGACAATTTTACCATTGCTCACGAAATTGGGCATCTAGAACTTCATGATACCAAGAGAACGCAACAATTTCATCGAAGTGGAAAACCCACAAGTGAAGAAATAGAAGCAAATATTTTTGCCGCTGAATTTTTGATGCCTGAAGATGAATTCAAGGAAGCTGCAAAAAGATTTAATAATTCAGAGCGAATGCTTGCATCTTACTTTGGAGTTTCTCCTGCGGCAGCGTTGGTCAGAATGACTGTTCTGAGAATAAAATAAAGGAAAGCCCCCTTCAAAAGAAGGGGGCTTTTTTGTTAGCCTTGCCATCCTCTCCTCTTTCTGCCACAAGAACCTGTCCGCAAGGGCAAGCCTTCTTTCCGGCTTTCAGGCAGGCCCGGAAAAGGAGGTGCGTTCATGAGGAGACTCTTGCACGTACTGGAAGCCGTCACAATCTACGCTCTCAAGCGTTTGATTGATATGCTGTTCGACGTGAACAGATAAAAAGCGGCCCCGGTAGTGCGGGAACACTGCCGGGGCCAGAATTCGGTTGAAGCATCGACCGGAAAGAAGGCTTCGACAAACTCTCCGAGTCTGCCGGGGCGGTGAGTGTTAGCAGCACTTGCCGCCCTTCTTGTTTGCAAGATAGCAAGGCTTTTGCCATATGGCAATATCCGCGTGCCGTATGGCATTTTTTCTTGTCATTATTGGCGCGGGCGGCTACGTTGTCGTCGTGGGGCCGCCTCCCGAAAAGGAGGATACCCCATGAGACGCTTCCTCCGGGACGTGCTGGCAGCTTGGCTTGCCGCCGTTCTTGCGGCTGTGGCGGTTCATTTTATGAACCTCTAAAGCAGTTGCCCCGGTAGGAGGCGACTCTCCAACCGGGGCAGAAACTTGAGATTCCCAAAATCTCGGGGGACGTGCCCCACACGGGGCGGTGAGTGTTGACGCACTTGCCGCCCTTCTTGTTTTCAAGATAGCGACGTTTTCGGCTCTTGGCAAGTCTTTACAGCCCCAGACGTTCTCGGATGCGTTCCAGCATGAGCCGTTCCACTTCCGGCATCTTCTGCCTGTAAACCGGTTCCACCAGCGGGCGCTCCGGCTGTTCAAGAGTGGTTTTGTCCTTGCCGAGCGGGACGCCCGCCGCCCAGAAGGCCCGGCGCATCCTTGGCGTTATCGCCTGACTGCCGAGGTACTGGAAACGGTTGTCCGTTCCCCGGCGTCCGGCTTGTACGGCTTCCAGAAACCGCGCCGCCGAGGGCGTCACCGCGCCGACGTCCACGCGGTTTTCATTCATCATCTTGTAGCGCATGGCATTGACGAGCCGTCCGCCCATGGCCATGCGCCCGCGCTGGGAAGCGTCGCGGGTCCGCCCCCGCCAGCGGTCCATCAGCCGCTCCCGCCCGGCAACGCGCTCAAAGCCGATCCGCCGCTTGAGCTGGAAGCGCCTGCCGTGATGCCACCGCCCGCGGCTCCACGTCCCGGCCTTGAGCAGGTCCATGCGCCGGTACCGGTGCATTTTCGACAGCTCGGGCCACGAGGCCCGCACGCCGCCCGTTCCGCGCAGCGCCGCCTTGAGTTCGGCCCGGAGCAGGTTTCCGGCAAAGCGCAGGGCGCGGCTGAACTCTTTTGGGAAGGCCTGCGCCATCGCGTACAGTTCCGGTGCGGCCGACTGTTCGATTTTGCAGAACGTGCCCCTGAAGGCGGTAAAGCGTTCCGGCCCGGCGTAAGACGTCTTGTAGGCGCGGCCCATATCAGCGCCTTGTCGCCCGCTGCGTGCCGCGTAGCAGCAGCCGCCACGCCACCAGATGCGGCATTCCGTTTTCGTCCCGGTCAATGACCATGCGGGCCGCTTCCGTGCGCCAGCGTTTCCCCATGCCGTCCAGCAGGTCGAAGCGCGGAGCTTCGGACATGTCCGTCGGGGCATCCTCCGTCAGCATGAGGCCGTAGCCCCAGTCTGCGCCGCTCGGGATGCTGGCGGAATCCGCCCACGCCAGCAGCTTGTTGCGGATGGTGTCCACGCCGCCGTAGTTCTGGCGGCACACCATGTAGATGGTGCGGGCTTCGCCGTCGGGATCAAGGGTGACGTAGGTTCCCAAATCGCCGATGACCTGCGCGATATCCTGTCTCAAGTCCATGCGTCCCTCCTATGCGGCCCGCTTGGCGAGCCAGCCCCCGGCAAAACGCCGCCGGGCGCGGTTTTTCAGGCACAGCTCCACATAGCGCGCGCCTTGCAGGGCGTTCAGGCCGTTGCGGATGGCGCTTGCCCGCCCGTCGGCTACGGCCTTGTGCAGCCGTCCCCGCGTCAGCTTGCCGAATACGCCGTCGATGCCGAGGTCGGTCCCATAGCGGAAGACGCCCGGCGCGACCTCGGCGTTCAGAGCGTTGAGCACCTGCTGGAGGTGGCGGCAGGTCCGGGGACGCCCGAGGTTGACGGACTGCTCGAACAGCTCCAACGCCAGCGCGTCGGGTAGCTCGGAACAGCCCCAGCAGTCCCAGAATTCTTTCCGGTAAAAGCTCCGCGCCAGCTTCAGGAGGATGTCTTGCACGTCCCCATTCGTAAGCGTGCCCTGCCTTCGGGCGGATTCGATGACGACCCAGCCCGGCCAGCCGGGCCACGAGGCCGAGCTGATGCCCGCAAAGGTCAGCTTGCCGGGGTCCGCCGGATCGTCCGTCAGCTTCAGGCCGCCTTCCATGCCGGGGTCCATGACGATGTTTTCAAACGACGCGTCAAAGCTCATGTCTTCTCCTCATTGAAAATGGAATCGCGGTACTTGCGCAGGCGTTCCCGAAGCCTGCGGGGAAACGGCACGCCGAAAAAGGCCAGATGTTCCATGCACGACAACGCCTCGTTGATGCACAGGAACGCGAGAAAGAAATCCCGTACCGGGAAGGGAATGCCGCTTTGCCGCACGGCATGTTCCACCGCCGCCATGACGATGACCGCCACCGCGTAGAAGAACATTTTGCCCGCTCCGGACCGCATTTTCCTGCCGCTGATCCGGTTGAGCACCCACGCGCGGCAGAACCCCAGCAGGAAATCACAGCACAGCAGCAAAAAGAGGACGACAACCAGCGTGGCCACGCCGCCGAGCATGGATGAAAAGATGGAACCGAACGACGAAACCAGCAGCTTGAAGGGAATATCCTGCATGAGCCGATCCGCGCATCCCGTGAAGTCCTGCCACATAGTTCTTTCCAAGAGGGCGGACGCTCCCCGCCGGAAGCGTCCGCCGTTCGGCTAGACGTTGATCTTGACGCTGACGACGGCAGCCGTGGAAGCCGCGGGCTCCCAGCAGACGCCGACGCGCAGGTTGTTTGTGGCGTCGCTTCCCGCCGTGGTCAGCTTGCCGTCGGCGTCAAGGTAGACGGCGGCTCCCTGCGCCACTTCCTTGCCGCTGGCGGCGGCTTCCTTCGCCAGCAGGAAAACTCCGCAGGCGGCAAGCTCGCCTTCCGCGCCGACGGGGATATCCGCGGCGGCCACGCCGACCATGCCGGGCAACGATACCAAAGCGCCGGAAGACACCGCTGCGGAACCGTTGTTCTTCCAGCGCATCCGGGAACCATCCTGTATGAAGTTCTTCATTGTTCAACCTCCTTACGCCGGAGCTACGCCGGGGTTCTTGGTTCCGGCTCGGGGATCGTTGATGAATGCGCCAGCGTCGATGCTCACCTTGAATTCCGTGCCGTCGATGTTCGGCATGGTTGCCTCCGGGTTGCAATGTTGAGAACGGGCTTTCGCGGCGTCGTCCGCGCCGATGGGCGTCAGGGAACCTTCCCTGACGGTCCATTTGCTGACCACGCGGAGGGGCCCGGCGAAGGAACGGCCGGATTCCCCGACAAGGCCGGTTTCGCCTTCGGGAATCCAGTATGATTCGTCCACGCTATAGCCCACGGAAATGTCGGTGAGATGCCCTTCCGCGACCTTGCGGAACGCTTCTTCGGCGGCGCTCGAAAAGTGTGCCGTGGCCAGCAGGCTTTCGCCTTCCACGCGCAGGCCGCGCAGGGAACCGAGCTGGTCCTCCACGGAAAAACGGCTGTGCGCGTCGAGCAGCGGAACCTGTTCCGGGAACGTGCAGCCGGACATGAGCAGGATTTCGTCGATGTTTCCCCGCTCCCAGTCCCAGACGCGGACGCGCGATTCCGTGGCCAGCACAAAATCCACGGTGCGGGCCGCTTCATCCAGCGAAGCGGGCGACTGGCGCAGGCCGAACGCGGCACTGCGGGTCGTCAAATCATTTTTGGGCATAGATTCCTCCGGGGGCCGTGAAGATGTCGCCGAAGGCCAGCCCCTTGCTTTCGGCTTTGGTTTTGGCTTCCGCGATTTCGTCCACGACTTCGTCGTAGTCGCGGCCCCGGCGGGCGGCGATTTCCTGCGGCGAGCGGACGCCGAGCGCGACCTCGGCACGGAAGGCGTTGATTTCCTTGAGCGGGTCCGGCGATTCCATGCCCGGCGCGATCCATTTGTCGGACCACGGCGCAAGCCGGTCGAACGCGGGCGCGAGTTCCGGCCGGCGCAGGCTTTCGAGCGCCAGCCAGTCCCGGAACACGGGACGGCACAGCCAGCGGATATGATTTTCCTGCGCGGGCTTGAGCGCCAGCGCGAGATCAAGGCGGATGCCGCGCAGGTTTGAATAGGAAATCTGGTCGTAGTCGCCGGTGAGCAGCTCATAGGTGAGCCCGGTCCCCACGGCCAGCGTGCGGAGGTTGAAACGCAAAAACGGCTCGAACGTCCCGGACTGGCGGTTTATCTGCGCCAGCGTGACGGAATCCCCGGCCCGGAGGTATTCGAGCGTCGCGTTGGAAAGGTGTTCGGCCCGGCGGCCCGCGGCCTTGCGGTCGGCCTGAAAGCCGACGGGGTCGTTGGACTGCACGAAGCCGAGGTATTTGGATTGCAGGCGCGTGGCGTCCAGCTCCGAATCCAGCAGCTCGGCGAGGTCCCCCGCAACCATGACGCAGGCCACGAAGGGGCTGATGCCGTGAAGCTGTCCGGGGCGCAGCGTCTCGAAGCCGTGGATGACCTGCTCCGCGGGCACGCGCACGATCCGGCGCGTAAACTCGCCGTCGTCGAACCAGTAGGCGACGATGCGGCCCGTGCGTTCCTCATACTCGATGCCCCCATCCAGCGCGTTGCCGACCGCCGACCGCGCGCCGTGCCCGGTGAGCCGGTCGCCCTCAATGCCCTGCAAGCCGTAACGGCTCCGGTCAAAACGCCGGATAAAGAAGTATTCGCCGCATTCCAGCAACTGGCGTTCGGCCAGCGCCTGCATATCGTAAAAATGCAGGCGGCCGGAAAAGTCGGCCTCTTCGCACCACCGCTCAAATGCGCTTTCCACGGCCTCATTGAGCTTGGCGTCCAGCGTTGCGGAGGCTTTCTCCGATTGATAATACCGGGCCTGAAGGCGGATGCCGTTCCCCACGACCAGCGCGGCGCGCATCCTGACCGCCCGCTCAAAATACGGAAAGTCGCGCACCAGCTGGCGCACGCGGGCGCGCACGACATGCGAGCTTGTCCGCACCACGTCGTTGACGTTCCGGTCCAGTGGGAGCCACCCGGCGGCGTCTTCCGTGGGCCGGGCCGCAGCGTACATGCGTTTGCCGTGAGCGAGCCGCGCACGGGAGCGCGCCCTTTCGAGCCGCGTCCCCGGTGCGAACAGGCCGACGGACTTGTCGAGCCGCGTGGACAGGCTCATCGGTCCCCGCTCCGCACGACCGTGCGCGGACAGTATCCGGTATCGTGCGCCGCTTCGTCCGCCGCCTTGCGCTCCACATAGTCGAGCATCTGCATGAAGTCGGCGGGCGAAAAAAACTCCCGTTGCATCCCGTCAATATCATACGACTTGACGCGCCAGCTCCCCGAGGCCAGATCGTTGCGCATCCGCTCCAACGTATCCCGAAAACTTGTAAACGCCATCGTGCACGCTCCTGATGGATCGAAAGGATCGACCAGAATTGAGCAGAAAAAAGGCGGGCGCGCAAACGGGGTTAACGCGGCGTCGAGAACGGTGCGAAAATGTTAATTCAGCATGTCCGTTGAGGGGAGGAGCTTGTCAAAAGGCTGGGAGAAAGTCACAATAGGGTGATAGGAGGGGGAACTATGCAGAATTCTAATGTTCCTGAGGTATTATATAAATATTATAGTCCCTCAAGTTGGAAAAATGTCTTCAAATCATGGACGATGCGTTTTTCGCCGCCCAAAGACCTGAATGATCCTTTTGAAGTACGAATTACCTGCAAAAAATGGCTGAATAGATGCGACAGAAAAAGGGCTCTTAAGGATAATCCCAATATAATTAGAGATTATACTAGCACAATTAGAGATAAAAAGGAACGGAAAGCATTTGAAAAAAAGTGTAAGAAAAAAATCTTACAAAAATTATCGGAATTATCTAAAAACACAACAAATAGTGAACATAATATGGTTATTTCAGAAGCTCTGAGAAGTAGATTAGGAGTCTTATGTCTATCTGAAACATATGAAGATATATTGATGTGGTCTCATTATGCATATTATCATAAGGGTTTTGTTATAGGCATTAAAACTTCTAATTTGATTACTTATCTTCGTAAAAATTTTAAAGATTGTGATAAAATTGGATTTAAAAAAGTTAATTATACTAATTTAAGAAATAAAGAAAATCTAAATGAATTTTTATCACTAAAACCTTTTTATGAAAAAAATAGTTTATGGGAATATGAAAAAGAATGGAGAGCCTTGTTAGATATAGAAATAGACTGGGATAAATGGAAAAAAGTATATTTAAGAAATAAAGAGATGAAAGGTATTTTTAGTATCCCAACAGAATGTATATCAAAAATTATTTTTGGTGCAATGATGGAGGATAGTCATATTCGGGCTAAATGTCGCCATATCAGGTCACAAAGCGGATGTCAGCACATTACATTTGAACGAATGAGGTTACATTCTACAGAGTATGCTCTTGTAGCTGAACGTATCCCCGACGACTTTTGGAAAAAGAGGTAGGAAAGGCAAAACGTCTTGCCAAGAAAGAGGCGGGGGGCTACCTTGCCGCCGTGGGCCGGTCTCCGAAAGGAGGTTGCGCTCATGGAGCAGTTCCTACTGGACGTTCTCGCCAATGTGTTGGCGGGCGTCATCGTGGTTCTCATAGCCTCTTACCTCCAACGGTAGGCCGGAAATGAGTTTGCCCCGGTAGGGACTGACACTCCTTACCGGGGCTAGAAACATGTGGTTCTCGAAATCACGGGGACTGGCCCCTAGGGCGGCGGGTGTACCAGCACTTGCCGCCCTTCTTGAGCGCAAGATAGCGACGATTGCCCCGTTTGGCAAGATGCGCAGCTCACTCCTTCGAGACGCTTTCAAAAATCCGTCGGATGCCTTTCAACTGCTCCACGCATGAGGCTATTTCCCAGAGCAGGGCCCCCGAAAACAGCCCGCTGAAAAGGCAGGCGAACGCCAGACTGTACTGATTTTCCGCAAAACATCCGAAAGCCGCCACCGCAGCCACAACCCACAGCAGCAGGGCTATGAGCTTGCCTATCCGCATATCTTCCTTCATTATGCCCCCCCTTTTCTGTAAGGCTTGCCTGAAAGGGAGGGAAAAGACAACCGTTACCACCGCCGCCGTGGGCGTTCCTGCCGGGGTTCCGTTTGCATGGGTTCGCCCGGTCCCTGTCCGTACAGCTCCGGCTGCTGGTAGCGCAGCCCCAGAAAGTCGGCAAGGCAAAAGCTGTAGACGCTCACGTCCCACGCGTGGTTGTCCCGGCCTTTCGGACAGGACCAGTTCCCTAAATCGTCAACGTATTCGGCGCACATCTGTTTTGCCCACTCTGTCGTACACTCCGCATTCATGTGCCATGCGCCGGGATCTGCCGGAGCGATGGAGAGCTTCCGGTGCAGGGCATCCTTGTAGTATTTCGTATGGACATGCAGGAGACGCTGGCCACCGGGAATCTTTAGGTTTGTTCCCGGATAGTATTCAATATTCGCGAGTGAATAGGGTTGCTTCAGCTTTCGTTCGCCGTTGATCGGCAAGGTGCGGCCGCGATTCTGGATGCACCAGTCATAGACCTCCCGCGTCCGGTGCCCTTGCGAGTCGATGCCCGCCAGCTGCACGACGTGCTCCACGCCGTTGACGTCGTAGTACGGCAGCCAGAGCACCCTGTCGAGCGCGTCCAAATCCTCCACGAAGCCGGAGCGCACCTGCCATGATTCGCAAGCCTGCCCATAGCCGAAGGCTCTGATCTCATACCAGAAACCGAAATCCTGCGTATCCACGGCGGCCAGCAGAGCCGCCACCTTTTCCGTGGAGGGCAGCACCCCGGACGGGCGTTCGTCGCGCAGCGCCAGTATGGCCTCTTCCTTGCGGGGACTGTAGTCTTCCTGCCACGGTTCGCCGAGGTAGCCGTTCATAAAATCCTTGTAGGCGTCGAGCTTCCCGACTTTCAGGT
>PPYF01305213.1_pt1 | contig 15569 bp, 14 predicted proteins | sample 1559871 | NCBI WGS metagenome assembly PPYF01 (sample SAMN08240021, study PRJNA423297) | Human gut metagenome, whole genome shotgun sequencing project. | reverse complement strand
AAGGAAAGAAATCACAAAACAAGTCTCATATGAACTCCAATTAAAATCTTTTTTAAAGATTTTAATTGGAGTTCAGTATTACACATTGAACAGGAAATTGACGATGTCTCCGTCTTTCATGACGTATTCCTTACCCTCGCTTCGCACCAGACCCTTGGCCTTGGCCGCGGCCATGGTGCCGCAGGCTTTCATGTCGTCGAAGGCGATGACCTCGGCACGGATGAAGCCCCGCTCAAAGTCGGTGTGGATCTTACCGGCAGCCTGAGGGGCCTTGGTGCCTTTCTTGATGGTCCATGCCCGGCATTCGTCGCTGCCGGCGGTGAGGAAGGAGATCAGACCCAGCAGGGTGTAGCTGGCCTTGATGAGCTTGTGCAGGCCGCTTTCGGCGACGCCCAGCTCCTCCATGAACATGGCCTTTTCCTCAGGGTCGTCCAGCTCGGCGATGTCCGCTTCCAGCTTGGCGCAGATGGGGATCACCTGACTTCCCTCGCTGTCGGCAAGCGTCTTGACCGCCATGTAGTGGCGGCTGCTTTCCGGCTCGTTGACCTCGTTTTCCGACATATTGGCGACATAAATGGTCTTTTTCAGCGTCAGCAGGTCAGAGGTGGCGATCAGCGCCCGGTCTTCGTCGGAAACGTCGAAGGTTCTGGCCAGCTTGCCCTTGTTCAGGTGCTCCAGCAGCTCGGTGAAAACCTCCACCTCATGGGCGAACTTCTTGTCGCCGCCCTTCATGGCCTTCTGCGCCTTGTCGATGCGGCGCTCCACCATTTCGATGTCCGACATGACCAGCTCCAGATTGATGATGTCGATATCCCGCAGCGGGTCGGTGGAGCCTTCCACGTGGTTGATGTTGCTGTCCTCAAAGCAGCGGACAACATGGACGATGGCGTCGGTGGTGCGGATATTGCTGAGGAACTTGTTGCCCAGACCCTCGCCCTTGGAGGCACCCTTGACCAGACCGGCGATATCCACGAACTCGATCACGGCAGGGGTGGTTTTCTTGGGCTTATGGAGCTGGGAGAGCCAGTCCAGCCGCTCGTCCGGAACGGACACAACGCCCACATTGGGGTCGATGGTGCAGAACGCGTAATTGTCCGCAGGGACGCCTGCGTTTGTGATCGCGTTGAACAGGGTGGACTTGCCCACATTGGGAAGTCCCACAATACCTAATTTCATTTGTACTCATTCTCCTTCGATTTTCCTTGATTTTCAAGGGGTTTCAGCGTTCGGTGTCTCGGCTGTTACACCATTTTTACACCATTTCCGCATTTGGCTTTATTGGATTTCATCAGACTACACCATTTTGCTGAAATTGCTTGATGGCATAATCCAGCGATTCGGCAGTCACATGAACATACCGATCCATTGTTGTTTTGATGCTGGCGTGACCCAGCAGCTTTTGCAGCACCTTCGGCTGCATCCCGCTTTCGATTGCACGCGTTGCGTAGGTGTGGCGCAAAGCATGCATACAAAGGTGCTTGATTCCCGCTTCGTCGCAGAGCTTATATAAGTGGGTATCATAGGAACTGTTCTTCGCTGGCTCTTCTGTTCGCCAGTTGATAAAAACAAGGTCACGCATGACAAGCCGAGAAGAAACGCCTGTACGTCTGTCTATGTACTCAAGCGTTTTGTCCAGCGTCGGTGACTCCTTTTGCTCCGGGCGGCTGTCCCAAATACCTTTGAGGATTTCGTAAGCCCGATCCGTCAACGGTATTGTGCGGTAGCTGTGCTGTGTTTTCGGTGGACCTGCACGCCAATACTGTTCACCGTGTCGGAACTCCAACGTTTTGTTGACCGTGAGCGTGCGCTTTTCAAAGTCAATCGCGTCCCACGTCAGTCCGATCATCTCTCCGGTACGCAAGCCGGTTTCAAGAATCAGCGCGTACTGATTGTAGTTGCGGGAGCGTTTCGCTGTTTCAAGAAACACGCGCTGCTCGTCACGGGTGAGGAACTTAATATCGTCTGTCGCGCGAACCGGCTTTGTAAACCGCACACCGTCCATTGGGTGCTTGGTGATCAGGTCATTCATCTTCGCAGCCTTGAACATCGTACCCATTGTGATATAGGCTTGACGGATGGTGGAACCCGCATAGTCAGCATCCATCTGAATGAACACCTTTTTGCAGTGCATCGGCTTGACGTTGGCAATCATCATTTTGCCCATAACAGGCTGAATATTGTGGACATACCGCTCCCGATAATTGCGGAGCGTATCAGGGGCTAAATCACCCACAATATTCTCAATCCAGAAGTCAAACCATTGATCCGCCGTCGTATCGGTGGCTACGAAAACATCCTCGTGCGCGTCGGCGTATTTTGATTCTTCAATCCAGTTGCGAGCTTCGGGGAGCGTCGGAAGATACTTCTCATGCCGCTTTCCTGTTTTATCTACGAACCGTGCGTAATATAAACCGTCCTTTCTCTGGCAGATACCCTTACCACATTCTTTGCCTTTCAGATTCTTACCCATAGATTGTATCCTTTCCGCGCTTGCGAAAAAGGACGCACTACTACAAATAAATTATAGCATATAACGTCCTTTTTCTCAAGCCGTTGCGTGAAAAAACTCTCCGCCTATTTGTGAATTTTTCGGAACCTTTTATATCACCAGTTTCTCACTGATGAATTGTTCAAACTCCTTTCGCTTGACCAGTTTCTTTGTGCCGACGAAAAGCACGAACGGACAGTTGGGCGTTCTCAGTATACTGTCGATCTTGTTGATGCCGATGTTGCTGTATTCTGCCGCCTCCTTGGTGGTCAGTGTCATTTTCAGATGGATCGGAACGGTGCCGGTGCAATTTTCCACGTAAAAACTCCTTTCTTGGGTTTATCAGCCGAGCAGACGAGCCGCCGTTTTCAGATTGTTGGCAGCGGTGCTTTTGCGGAAGCTGTCTCCATCGAACATGATCGGGACGCAGACCTCTAAGATGCGGTCAAAAATGCGGCGGTCATCCAAATCGGCAGTTTGCTTCATAACGGAAAGCGGAATATTGGTCGTGACGATCATGGGCTTGCCTGTCAGCAGCCGCTTGTCAACCACATCGAATACCCGCTCCTTGCCGAAGCTGGTGCTGCGTCCCGCCCCCAAGTCGTCCAGTATGAGAAGATCGGGACGCATAAGCGTTTTCGTGTAATGGTCGCGGGTCCGAGCCGAAGCTGCCCTGCATACGGTTGACCACATCGGACATTCCCACAAAGAGGACGGACTCCAAACGGTCAATCAGAGCGTTGGCAATACCCCGGATGATCTTCGCGCCATCATTGCCGGAACGAAAGCGCATACCCTGAAAAAGAAGCGGGTCATAGATGCTCCCGCAAAATCCAGTGGCAGTTTGCTGATTGACATTCAGGCAAAGCTGCAAGAAGGAAAGGGTGCCGGTTACGCACGGTGGGCAAAGAACTTCAATCTGAAACAGCTTTCCCAAACGCTGATCTATCTGGAGGAAAACAATCTGCTGGACAGAAGCGCTCTGGAAGAAAGCACTGCCGCCGTCACAGCGCAGTACCACACCCTGTCCACCAAGATGAAGTCCGCCGAGCAGCGCATGGCGGAAATCAAAGTGTTGCAGCAGCACATCATCAACTACGCCAAGACCCGCAACACCTATGTTGCCTATCGAAAGGCGGGCTACTCCAAGAAATTCCTTTCAGAGCATGAATCGGAAATCATATTGCATAAGGCGGCGAAGCAGTCCTTTGATGAGCAGGGGTTGAAAAAGTTGCCCACCGTTAAGAGCCTGCAAGCAGAATATGCCCAGCTCCTGTCTGAGAAAAAAGCCATGTACGCAGAGTACCAGCAGGCAAGGGATGACATGCGTTCCCTTCAAACTGCAAAGGCAAATGTAGATCGGATTCTTGGAGACAATTCTCTCACCGTGGCGAGAGAATCTGAAAAGGACGGGCGTTGATGCCCATTTAGCGATTTGCAAAATCGCGTAGCTGCTGGATTTTTCCAGCGTTTCCAGGACACAGAATTGTGTTCTGCGGGGATTGGGGCAGAGCCTCAACAAGCAGAAAGCCCTCATTTCCACTTTCGCAGAAATGAGGGCTTTCGCATATGGCGCGCCATAAGCATTGCTTGCTACTCTTATACCCAATTTGGTATAATACTGGCAAGCAATGCACCTGTAATACAAATGCGAAAAACCATCCATTCCGCTTCCACGGAACGAATGGTTTTTCTGCTTGTTGAGGCGCAGCCCCAAGCCCCGATGAACGCAGTCCTTCGGGCTGCGGCTGCGCGATTCTTCGAATCGCTTTTCGACCATCTATTCCAGTCAACAAGAAATGCTTAAGAATTGTCAGCATCGACTTTCCTGTGATAGATTGACATTCACGGCTTTGCTATAATTGCGCCGGTTTGATATAAGAGCAAAAAATTGAAGCCCTTCCCTTTCCATAAGGAGTGTCAATGTGAAAACACAGAGAATACGGCACCCGTTGCTTATCCATAGGGACAATACCGCTTTTCGGTGCAGGCGTATTCTTGAAGGAAGGCGATTTTTCCATCTACAGACCAACGGATCAGAGACAGTCCGTCGAAGCCGGTTGGAGCTTCCCCGGAAATCTGGCATTGAAAGTACCAGCGAACTACGGTGGTATTTTCGGAATTCAGAAATTCCTGGATGTCCCAGCGCAAAACCTGACCGCTCCTGTGCCAGTCCCGGAACCAGCGGGCAATCATCTCCCGCCCGTAATACTCCGGCCCCCAGCTCTCAATGTATGCGGCGTCCTCTGTGAAGAGATCGGAAAGCTCTGCTTCCCGGCTGTCCAGCCAAAGGGAAAACCATTTCCGAATGGTGTCTTCTCTCTGCTTCATTCCGCCAGTCCTTTCAGAAAATCGCCAATTTCTCCGGCGAGAATTTCGTGCCCTAAGTCATTGGGGTGCAGGCCGTCGGTGGTCAGCTTTGCGGCAATTTCCGGATCGTTTGCCCGGATAACGCTGGTTTCAAACAAATCCAGCAGAGGAAGGCCATAAAATGCCGCCGTATCCCGTATGACCCGAACATAATCTCTCAGCAGCCAACCGCGTTCCCCTTTGGGGATATTCTCTCCCATCCGGTGCAGGGGCGTCAGGACGACAATGATTGCGCCCGGAAACTGATTCGGCAGCCGGGAGAAAAGGAAATGACAGGCGCCGATAAAGGTGTCCGGCGTCCGGTCGGTTTCAGTGCCCATGGGAGCATCGCCATGCCCGTGATCGTTGGTTCCGCCGAACACCACAATGATGTCGGCATCGGGGTTCATTTCGGAAAACCGTCCGCAAAAATCCTGGTCAAATTTGGGCTCCCCAGAGGGAATCCGCTGCCGGGCAATTCTGGTGCCGCCGATGCCGTAATTCCGGGCTTCCGTCAGACGGTATTTCCGCTTCATCACGTCCACATAGCCCTTTTCCGGGGAAGTCGCACAGCAGCCTTCCGTGATGCTGTCCCCTAAAAAGTTGATTTTCTTTCCTGTTAGTTCCATATTCATACGCTTTCGTTATGCGCGGGGCGTGTCTATGCCCCGCGCAAAGTGTTCAACGGATGTCCCAGACGCTGCGTACCGATACGCTGTCCACGCTGCCGCGGAGAATCTTCACGGCCTTTACACCGCCGTCCATGTCAAAGTAGTTGTCGGAAAGCACCACATCGGCACCTGCCTGAATCTCCACGCTCCGGGCATACCCCTTCGCGGTGACAATGATATCGTCATCCTTGACAAAGGCGTTCAGTTCTGGATCAGCAAAGCGGAAGTGCTTGGGAGCGCAGAAGAGGACGCTCCCTTCGCCTACCCCATTGCCCGCCTCATCCAGCAGTTGGTAGGAATAGTAGGTGTCATAAGTGCCGTAATTCGAGAAGTCCTGCTCCGGCAGCCAGACGGCGGACAAAGCGGGGACGGTCACATCGAAGCTGCCTTCCTCGATAACGGAAGCGTCCGGGCGGCGCAGACTCCACTTTGCCTTGCCCCGGAATTTCTGCATGGTCTCGTTGCTCACGTTCAGGTGGGCGGACTTTTTCAGGCCAAAAGGCTCGGCATTGACGTTGGTATTCTGGGAGAGAATGCCCTCCTCATGGCAGGAAATCAGCACAGGGGCAAAGAACCGCTTTTCATAGTAGTGCAGAGCCTTCCAACGGCCAAAGTAGTCGATGCTGGCCCAGCTGGCTACCGGCCAGCAGTCGTTGAGCTGCCAGACCACCGCACCCATGCAGCAGCCCCGGTGCCGCCGCCAGTGCTCGACACCGTACTGCATGGCCTGTGCCTGCAGCAGCTGGGAGGCGTATACCAGCAGCTCCAGACTGCGGGGATACAGGTACATCTGGGATAGATAGAACAGGATGCGCCCGTTGGCAGAGGCGTTGCGCTGGTGCTTCTCCATCACATAGGAGAATACGTTCCGATCCTCGGGCGCGGTAAAGCTTTCGATGGTTTCCGTGCAGGGGAAGGACTGGAAGCCAAATTCAGAGACATACCGGAACTGATGGTTGCGGTAGTCGGTGAAGGGGAGAAGACCGTGCCAGACCATCCAGTAGTGGACGTCGCCTCGGGTGGGATCCTGGGGATCGTCAAAGCTGCCGCCGCTGGAGGGGCTGGCGGGCCAATAGAAGGCCTGGGGATCCTCTGCTTTCAGAACCTTGGGGATGATGTACTCGTACATCTTGATATAGTCGGCCTTCTGACGCATGGAGGTGACCCACTCGCCCTGGGCCACAAACTGCTCCATTTCATTATTGCCGCACCACAGGGCGAGGGATGCGTGGTGGCGCAGACGGCGGACGTTGTCTACAAACTCGGCGGTGATGTTCTCCTCAAACGCGTCCGTCAGATTGTACACGGCGCAGGCGAACATGAAGTCCTGCCATACCAGCAATCCAAGCTCGTCACAGATGTCATAGAAGAAGTCGTCGGGATAGTAGCCGCCGCCCCAGACCCGGATGCAGTTCATGTTGGCAGCCTTTGCGTCCTCCAGCAGACGGCGGGTGCGCTCCGGGTTGACTCTGGGAAGGAGATTGTCCTCGGGGATGTAATCGGCGCCCATGGCAAAGATGTCCACGCCGTTGACGCAGTGGCTGAAGCTTTCGCCCCACTGATCCTTACGGCGGCTGACGGTCATGGTGCGAAGGCCGATGCGCCGGCTCCAAACGTCCAGCTCCTTGCCCTTGGCACACAGGGAAACGCTGAGCTGATACAGCGGCTGACCGCCGAAGCCGGCAGGCCACCAGAGCTGGGGATTTTGGACGATCAGCTCGCAGTCGGTGCCGCTGGCAGTGAGGACGGAGCCGTCGGGAGCGGTGACGGAAACGTTGACCCAGACCTCGTCATCGGTATAACGGTTCAGATTGGTATGTATGCGCAGACGAACCGTGCCGTCTTTATGGAACTGATCCACCCGAACGTCCTGAATACGGGCTTTTTCGATGCTGATGATGGAAATGTTCCGCCAGATGCCGGCGTCAGGCAGACGGGGACCCCAGTCCCAGCCGAACATGCAGTGGGCTTTGCGGATGTTAGGGAAGCCCACCATGGCATCAGAGCTGCCGTCTGCCACGGACTTTGCGTATGCTTCCTTAATATACTTAGTAGGAGAGCGGAAGGAGACGGTGATGGTGTTCTCTCCGGGATGGAGAACGGACTTAACGTCGAACTCCCAGATTCTGTGCATATTGCAGGCCTCACCGACGATCTGACCGTTGATATGGACGGCGGCGATGGTGTCCAGTCCCTCTGCCCGGAGCAAAACCTTGTCCCCGGCGAGAAGGGCATCGTCCACCTGGAAGCTGCGGAAATAGACAAAATCGTTGTCCATCAGCTTTAGGGCTTCCATTTCGTTGTCCCGGTAGAATGGATCGGGAATCCGCTCCGCGGCGAGCAGGTCATGGTAAACCGAGCCGGGGACGGTGGCGGGGACAGCAGCAAAGGGGGTGTCCGGAATTTCCAGCGTCCATGCGCCGTTAAGGGTGCGTGTTTTCATAGGCAATACCTCCGAATACGTTTTCAAAATCGACTTATTTACAAAATACACTATAGGACAATCATTCGTCAAAGTCAATAGCTTAATGGTGAAAATTGGACTCAGATTAAGCATATTTCATAGTTTATCAGCGGATTGCACAAAAATTCTTGAATTTCAGAAACCATCTTGACAAGAAAATAAAATGGTGTTAATATAGCTGTACGAAAACGTTTCAGATATGCGGCCGATTGTTCAAAATGCACATGTCCTTGCATTCGCAGACAAATTCAGGCCCCGGAGGCCATTATGGTGACGATAAAGATGATTGCAAAGGAGTGCGGTTTCTCCATTGCCACTGTCAGTAAGGCGCTGAACGGCGCGCCGGATATCAGCGCAGAGACAAAAGAGACTATCCGCAAAGTGGCTTCCCAAATGGGTTATACACCAAATTCTGCCGCACGGATGCTGAAAACCAGCCGCTCATATAATTTTGGCGTTCTTTTTGAGGATCAGGCCAACAAGGGGTTGACGCACAGCTTCTTCTCCCACATTCTCAACAGCTTCAAGCATCGCGCTGAGGAACTGGGCTACGACATTTCCTTCATCAGTGACCACATGGGCGGTCAGGAAATCAGCTATGTGGATCACGCCCGTTACCGTAACTGTGACGGAGTGGTCATCGCCTCCGTGGATTATACGGAGCACGCCGTGGTGGATCTGGCGAACAGCGGCATCCCCGTTGTGACGATTGACTGTGTGTTTGAAAATTGCGGCAGTGTCCTGTCCGATAACGTGGGCGGGATGACGGAACTGGTGAAATATGCGTATAGTATGGGGCACCGGAAGATTGCGTTCGCCTATGGAGAAGATACGCCGGTGACGCGCCGCAGAATCTCCGGCTTCTGCAGAGCCTGCAAGGAACTGGGGCTTTCCTTGCCGGACGAATATTTGGTTCAGAGCATGTATCTGGATCCGGAATCCTCGGCGGCGGCAACCCGGAAGCTGATGGAGCTTCCCGATCCGCCAACGTGCATCCTCTATCCCGACGACATCGCCCACCTTGGGGGCAAAAACGAGCTTGAGAAAATGGGCCTGTCCGTCCCGGACGATGTCAGCATCATCGGGTATGACGGCATTGATTTCAGTCAGATACTCCGCCCGAAGCTGACCACCATGCGGCAGGATGCCGAGCGGATGGGAGAGCTGGCAGCCGAGGAGCTGGCCAGAGCGGTGGAAGAGGGAAGATCCTACATCCCGGGACGCCATGTGGTTGGCGGGACCCTGCTCCCGGGCGAAACGGTGAAAAAGCTGACACCGTGATTTCATCCGGCAAAAAGGGATATCCCTTTTTGTGTCTTTCCTTTCAGGAAAGACATGATAAACCGTTGTAGTTAATGGCCTTCCCCAAGAAGGTCAATAACAAAAATTAAAGGAGGAAACACAATGAAAAAGCTCATCGCGTTGCTGCTGGCGCTGGTCATGGTTATTGGCCTTGCTGCCTGCGGCGGCTCCGCCACTACGGAGACGAAAGCACCCGCTGCCACCGAGGCTCCCACGCAAGCGGAAGCTCCTACCGAAACCGAAGCAGCCGGCAACACCACCGACCTGCCTCGTGACGAGACCCTGTACTTTGCTGGTCAGCAGTGGGGTACCGTCAACTCCTGGAACGTCATCGGAACCAACCAGAATAACGCCATGGCCCTCGCCGCTGGTGCCGGCTACCGTACCACCATGTTCGAGACCCTGTACATGTGGAACGTAATGACCGGCGAGCTGATCGGTCTGTTGGCCGACGGCGACTACACCTGGAACGACAACATGACTGAGCTTTCTGTCAATCTGAAGGAAGCTGCCCACTGGTCTGACGGCACGCCTGTCACCGCCGCCGACGTTGTCCGCACCTGGGAAATCGGCGTTGAGATCGGCAACGGCACCGGTTCTTCCTACGGCGCTTTCATCGACAGCATCGAGGCTACCGGTGACAAGAGCCTGGTCATCCACTGCAAGCTTGATGCCAGCGGCGCGCCTGTCAACCCCCTGAAGGTTCTGGACTTCCTGGAACTGGCTCCCATTGCGCAGGCTGCCTGGATCGACAAGGTCGTTGAGCGCTGCAACGGCGACGCCACCGCTATCCTGAACGACCCCGGTGATGATGTCGTTTGGTCCGGCCCCTATACCAAGTACTACTCCGACGATCAGAAGGTCGTTCTGATCCGTGACGACAACTACTGGGGTCAGGACGCCTCCATGTGGGGTAAGCTCCCTGTTCCCAAGTACCTGGCTCACGTTATCTACGCTGATAACGCCGCTGGTGAAGTCGCTCTGAAGGCTGGCGAGGTTGACGTTTGCCAGCAGTTCATCGGCAACATTCAGAATCTGTGGCTGGAAGACGGCCTGCCCATCTCCACCTTCTATGACGAAGCTCCCTATGGTGTCTGCCTGACCATGCCTACCGCATGGTACAACATGAACCTCCCCGTTATCGCTGAGAATACCGCCCTTCGTAAGGCCATTGCCATGGCTGTTGACTACGATACCATCATCGCCAACGCCATGACCAATCAGTCCCCCAGCTTCTCCGATGTTCCCCGCTCCCTGATGAACCCCACCGACGGTGAGCAGGCTCTGTACGATCACGACGCCGTTGCCGATCTGCAGTGGGCAGGCAATGACATCGAAGGCGCCAAGGCTCTGCTGGACGAAGCCGGTATCGTGGACAGCGACGGCGACGGATGGCGTGAGTGGAAGGGTGAGAAGATCTCCCTGAACGCTGTTTGCCCCAACGGCTGGACTGACTGGCAGGCCTCCATGGAAGTGGTTGCCGCTGCCGGTAAGAACATTGGCGTTGAGATCACCACTCTGTATCCCGAGTACTCCATCTATCAGACCGTGTTTGTCGATCCCGACCAGACTGAGTACGCCATCTTCATGTGGTCTCCCGATGCTTCCACTCCCTCCAATCCCTGGGGCCGTGTGAACCAGTTTATGGGCAAGGACTATGTGGGTATTGCCAACAACTGGTCCGGCAACTGGGGCCAGTACGTCAATGACGAGGCTGAGGCTCTCATCAAGAAGATCCCCACCACCACTGACACTGCTGAGCTGAAGGATCTGTACACCAAGCTGACCGAGATCTACCTGACCGAGGTTCCCAGCTTCTCCCTGATGTATCGTCCTTCCGTGTTCCACTGCGTCAACGAGTCTGTCTGGACCAACTTCCCCGCCGGCGATGACGGCCGGAACATTCCCCCTGCTGACTGCACCGATGGCTACGGTATTGCCGCGCTGTACGAGCTCGAGCTGGTCGGCTAATAGTTAATTCGAAGCGGCCATGCTCCTTCATGGAGCATGGCCCTTCCCGTTTTTATGCTAAAGGGGGAAAAGTAGCATGAAAGGCTACCGTAAATATTTTGGAAAAAAAATAATCTGGTTTCTTATTACTTTTGTCGTTGCAGTATTCCTCAATTTCTTTCTGCCCCGGCTGATGCCTGCCAACCCTGTCGCGGCCATCACCGGTAAAATGGCGAACGGTATGTCCGACGCCTCTGCCGTGCAGGAAATTTACGAGCGTTATGCAGAACAGTTCGGTACGAATAAGCCTATGGCGGAGCAGTTTCTGATCTTCTGCAAGAACGCCATTCACGGCGACTTTGGGCTTTCCTTCAGCCAGTATCCCAGATCCGTCAGCAACATTATTTCCAGCGCCATCATGTGGACGATCTGCCTGCAGTTGCCCGCGATCCTGGTTGGCTGGCTGCTTGGCAACCTGCTTGGCGCCCTGGCGGCGTACATCCGCAAGGGCTTTGACAAGGTCCTGCTCCCGACCTTCCTGTTTTTGGGCAACGTCCCGGCTTTCGGTATGGCAGTGATTCTTCTTGTTCTCTTCGCCGTGAAACTGAAATGGGCTCCCATTTCTGGCGGCTATGGTTTTGATATGATTCCCAATTTCAGCTGGAAGTTTATTTCCTCTGTGATTTCTCACTACCAGCTGCCCTTCTGGAGCATTGTCCTGGTTTCCATCGGCGGTCAGGCCGTGGGTATGCGCTCCATGTCTATCTATGAACTTAATGCCGACTATGTCAAGTATGCCCGGTTCCTTGGCATCAAGGATCGCAAGATCGTCGGTTATGTTTTCCGCAACGCCATGCTGCCCCAGGTCACCGGCCTGGCGCTGTCCATCGGCACCATGATCGGCGGCGCTCTGGTCGCTGAGATCATCTTCTCCTATCCCGGCCTCGGCAGCACCATGTACAGCGCCGTGACCGCGGCGGATTATCCCTTGATTTCTGCTACTACTCTGATTATCACCATCATGGTTCTGATAGTGACGTTCCTGCTGGACATCATCTACGGCTTTATCGATCCCAGAGTCAAAGCCGCCCAGTTTGACAGCTAAGGGAGGAATTAAAAATGAAGAATACACTGCGCCAGGTTTTTCATTCCCCCAAATTTGTGGTTGGTTTTGGCATTTTTGTGTTTATCCTTCTGATCATGCTGATCTATCCCATGTTCAACCCCGGAAACCCTCTGGAAATGATTGGCGTTGGCACCTTCGCATCTCCCGGTACTTACGTTTCCCTGTATGACGCCGTGGGCACCGACACCGAGACGCTGCGCCTTTCCGACGCGGACGATAACCGAATCGCGAAGGCTCTGTCCGCTGAGGACAGGGTTGCCATGGTGGAGTGGTTCACCGCTATGGGCATCGACGTGTCCGGACTGGACATTAACGACACCGATGCGTTGGTGGATTTGTGGAACGACAATTACGAGGTTACCGCCAAGCCTGCCGGCATGACCATGGCAAAGCGGAACTATTACAAGCGCCTGAATAACGCTCTGCTGGAGCTGCGCTCCGCTGACGTGCGGATTATCGCCGATGAGAATGATGAGGGCGATCTGGAAAAGGTGAATTCCATCAGCAAAACCGACTATGTCAACATCCGTGCCGTTGCCAACGTCAAGACTCTGCCGCTGGGCACCGACAACTTCGGCCGCGACGTCCTTAAAGAGCTGGTGTCCGCCTGCGGCACCTCCATCAGAATCGGCCTGATCGCCGGTGCCGTTGCCACAATCATTGGCCTGACCCTGGGCCTGCTGGCCGGTTACTTAGGCGGCTTTGCGGACGATCTGATTATGTTCATCACCAACATTTTCACCGTTATCCCCAGCTTCATCCTGCTGATTTTGATTTCCTATTCCATCGGTCAGGAACAGCGCGGCGCGGCGGTGGTCGCGTTGGTTATCGGCTTGACAAGCTGGACCTGGACCGCTCGTTCCGTCCGTTCTCAGGTCATCAGCCTGCGCAACCGTGACCACGTCAACCTGAGCAAGCTCTCCGGACACAGCCTGGTTCGCATCGTGCTGACGGATATCCTGCCCTACATTGCTTCCTATGTCGTCATGGCTTTCATTCTTCAGGTTTCCTCCGGCATCCTCAGCGAAGCACAGCTGTCACTGCTGGGTCTTGGCCCCAAGACCACCGAGGTGCCTACGCTGGGTCTGATGATGAACTGGGCCATGCTGTATTCCGCGCATACCAACGGTTCCTGGTGGGCTTACTTCCCTGTGATTCTGACCATCACCCTCATCTCTTTCTCTTTGAATCTGATGAACACGGGTCTCGACCAGGTATTCAATCCCACCCTGAGAGACTAAGGAGGACGACGCAATGGGTAAAGTAATGCTGGAGGTCAGAAACCTCAAAACCAAATATGTGACCCGCTTCCACGAGGATGTTTACGCCGTGGACGGCGTCTCCTTCAAAATCGAGGAAGGCAAGTCCCTGGGCATCGCGGGCGAGTCCGGCTGCGGAAAATCCACGCTGGCGCTTTCTATGATGGGCTACTATTTCCCGCCTCTGCACTATATGAGCGGCGATATCGTCATCGACGGCAGAAATATCTCCGGCATGAAGCCGGATGATGTCCGTAAGAGCATCCTCGGCACGGAAATTGCCTACATTCCCCAAGCTGCCATGAACGCCCTGAACCCAACCCAGAGAATCATCCGCTTTATCGAGGACGTGGTGCGGGCACATGACCCCAAGAAAGACAAGAAGCTGATCCGGGAGTTGGCGGAAGCACGGTTTGCGGAACTGGGTCTGCCGCCCGAGGTGCTGGATAAACACGCGGTGGAGCTGTCCGGCGGTATGAAGCAGCGTACCGTCATCGCTGTGTCTACCATTCTGAACCCCAAGGTTCTGATTGCCGACGAACCTTCCTCCGCGCTGGACGTGACCTCTCAGAAGATGGTTATCAAGATGATGCGGGAGCTGATGGAAAAGGGCTATATCAAGTCCATGCTGTTCATCACCCACGAGCTGCCTCTGCTCTACAATGTGACCGATGACATCATGGTCATGTACGCCGGACAGATTGTGGAAAAGGGCACTGCGGAAGAAATGGTGTTCGATCCCGTGCATCCGTACTCCCACGGCTTGATGAGCTCCATTCTGGTTCCCGAGGAGGGCACGCGCGGACACAAGCTGACTGCGATTCCCGGTACGCCGCCCAACCTGAAAAAACCGCCTCAGGGCTGTCGTTTTGCCGAGCGGTGCAAGTACGCCCGGCCTGAGTGCCGCTACAGCGCCATCCCCGAAAAGGATCTCGGCGACGGACGTATGTACCGCTGCCTGCTGGGTCAGGATGAATTGAAGGAGGTGTACAGCCATGAGTGATTACGTTCCGAAAACGAAGGATTTCACCAACGCACCGCTTTGCCTGTCCGGCCACGGGGTAACCAAGGTATTCGGACTTGGCGAAAAGAAAACCGTGGCTGTTGACCATGTGGACTTTGACTTTCACGAGGGCGAGTTCGTCTCCATCGTCGGTGAGTCCGGCTCCGGTAAGACCACCCTGTCCAAAATGCTGCTGGGTCTGCTGAATCAGACGGAAGGGGAGATCCTGTTCCAGGGCAAGCCCCGGGACGTTTCCTCTCACAGAAAGAAAAAGGAATACTGGAGAGGCATTCAGGCCATTTTCCAGGATCCCTTCTCTTCCTTCAATACCTTCAATAAAATTGACACCGTGCTTCTCGACTGCATTAACATGCGCGGCGGCAAGCATCTCCCCAAGGAGAAGAAGATCGAAATGATGACCGAAGCCTGCTCCTTTGTAAACCTGAAGTTCGCGGAGCTGACCAATAAGTATCCCTTCGAGCTCTCCGGCGGCCAGATGCAGCGTCTGATGATCGCCCGTATTTTCCTGCTCAAGCCCAAGATTTTGCTGGCGGACGAGCCGACCTCCATGGTTGACGCCTGCTCCCGCGCCACCATTCTGGATATGCTGCTACAGCTGCGCGATGAGATCGGCATGACCGTTATCTTCATCACCCACGATATTGGCCTGGCGTATTACATTTCCGATACCGTTTATATCATGGAGCATGGCAGGTTTGTGGAATTCGGCAAGGCGGACGAGGTCATCCTCAATCCCAAGGCCGCGTATACCAAGCGCCTGATCAGCGACGTTCCCAAGATTCATGAGGAATGGGATCTGAGCACGGTAGAACTGAAATAGTATCAGCCATTACCGCAGCATTGCGGAAATCTTAGCCCTCATACTGAACTCCAATTAAAATCTTTAGAAAAGATTTTAATTGCCCGAAGGGCAAGGAGTTCATATGAGACTTGTTT
>PPYF01654184.1_pt1 | contig 15574 bp, 3 predicted proteins | sample 1559871 | NCBI WGS metagenome assembly PPYF01 (sample SAMN08240021, study PRJNA423297) | Human gut metagenome, whole genome shotgun sequencing project. | reverse complement strand
ATATTGGAGATGTAAATGATAAGGTTACTAGTGCGATTAATAATTTGACTACTAACTTGACTAAGAATACAAGTATTAGCTACACAGCAAATACCGCTACTCCAGGTCAAACTGTATCCTTAAAAGATGGCTTTAACTTCTCTAATGGTACATTAACAACTGCAGAAGTAGCAGCTGGTGGTGTTGTGAAGTTCAATGTAACACAAGGTTCTTTGTCTACTGATAGCAATGGTAATATCACAAATACAGCAGGTGTAGCTACAACAGACGATGTAAAAAATGCTGTTAATACCGCAATTAATAAAGCGGTTACTAATTCAAGTGCAGCGGTCAATACACTAGGTGCGAATACATTCACTTTAAAAGCTGATTCTACGGATACAACAGCTCAAGCGCTTAATAAGTCTGGTGGTCTAGCATTTAAAGTAGCAGGTGATGGTGACTTAGTATCCACAAGTGCCACTACGGATACTGTAAAAGTAACTGTTAAAAAAGGTACATTGACGACAGATAGCAATGGTAATATCACAAACACAGCAGGTGTAGCTACAACAGATGATGTAAAAAATGCTGTTAGTACTGCGATTAATACGGCTGTTACTAAAGCGACAGGTGCTCAAGTACTTAATATTACAGATGGCAATAATAATGGTTCTATTAACCTTAAAAATGACGCATTGAAGGTTGTAGGTACAGATGGTGTTACTACTGAAGTGAATGGTAAAACTATTACTGTAGGTTTAGATACAGCTACTAAGGATAAGATTAACAATGCTAGCACAGCAACGAATAAAAATATTTCTCTTGCTGCAGATACAGGTAATACATCTAGTCAATCCTTAAAAGATGGTGATGTATCCTTCGCAGTGAAAGGTACTACTGGGGATTATATCTCCACAAATATGAATGGTAGCACTGTAGAGATTTCTACAAAACGTGCAACCATCGATAGTAATGCCACAACAGGTGAAGCTTCCGTAACTGGAAATGATGGCCTTGCGACTGCGAAAAATGTAGCGGCTGCTATTAATGCGGCGACTGCAAAAGCAGTATCTCAATCTGCATGGAAACTTGCTGCAGATGGTACGACCGGTACAGAAACGATTTCCGGTGGTGACACTGTTAACTTTAAAGCTGGATCTAACATGGAAGTATTACGTACTGGCAAGGATATTACCTATAAGACAAAAGACAATGTTGCTTTCACAACGGTAACAGCTGGTACAGGCGCTAATGAGGTTAAATTAGACGGCAATACTGGCACGGTAACTGCTAAGGATATCACTGCTACGGGCGATGTAAATGCTAAAAATGTAACTACAACTGGCAATGTGACTGCCGCTGGTACTGTGAAAGGTGACACTGTTCAAGGTAATACTGTGAAAGCTGGCAATGTGACAATTACAGGTGGCACAACAAATACCATTACAGGTCTATCCAATACAACATGGACTCCAGCAGGTGGTATTCAAGCTGATCGTGCAGCTACTGAAGGTCAATTGCAACAAGCAATTAATCAAGTAAATGCTACGGTTGGTAGTACAGCATTAACTTTCAAAGGGGATACGAATCCTGCACAATCTATGACATTGCAAGGTAATACATTTGCTATCACTGGTGATACGATGATTAAGACTACAACAAATACTAATGGTATTGGTTTATCTCTTGATACATCAAAAGTTAATATTGCCTATACTGCGAATGGTTTGAATGGTCAAACAACGAGTCTGGCAAGCGGATTTAATTTCACTGATGGTGATCATACAAAAGCAACTGTAGCAGCTAGTGGCGTAGTGAAATACGATGCTAAAACATCGACTATTTCCGTTGCAAATGGACATGCTACGTCTAGTGGTAATGATCTCGCAACTGCAGATAATGTGGCCGATGCGATTAATCAAATGACCCAAAATAACTCGGGTAATACAATGCAACTTCGTCAAGAAATTAGCAAGGTTGCTACCGAAACGCAACGTGTAGGTGCTCATGCGGCTGCGATGGCGGCGTTGAAACCAATTCAATACGATCCATTGGCTCCAACACAAATCATGGCTGGCGTAGGTAACTATCGTGGTGAAAGCGCAGCAGCTTTAGGTATCGCACACTATACAAATGACAATACTATGTTTAACGTAGGCGTGTCTGTTGGTGGCAACCATAATATGATTAATGCGGGCGTAACTCACAAATTTGGCATTAGTGCTGAAAAGAAAAATATTCCTGATCGTTATAAAGCGGGCCCTATTAGCTCCATTTATGTAATGCAAGATGAAATGACTCAATTGCGTTCTGAAAATGAAGCGTACAAGGCTAAGCTTGATAAACAACAATCTGAAATCGATGCATTGAAAGCAGCTGTTGATCAATTGCTTGCTTCTAAAGCATAATTTTAGGTGCATACACAATTTATACATTTGCATATCTTCATGTATGAATATGTATATGGTGAAAGCCACCACTCGTTATGAGTGGTGGCTTTTTTTGCGCTTAAACCTATCTGTCTTATTAAAAGATTATCCTAAATATAAAATGAATTAGAAAATACACTTTAAAAATAAAATATTGAATTAAATAATAAACACGAGATGAAAAATACGCATATGGAAATTAAATAGAAATATTTTTGGAATACAAGTTAACAATTCGATTGTATAATCATTCATAAATATTTATCCAAAAAGATAAAAATATACATAGATAAATATAAAAGAAATAGATTAAATCTATATCCTTTTGATTTTTGAAAATGTTTGATTTGCAATTAAATATTCGTATAATGCATCAAATTCCATTGTTTGATATAGATAAAATATGATAAAATTATGAAATGAGCTTTAAAATATAATGGGTATATTTTGAGGCATAACGAAATACAAATACTAGAAAATAATTTATATAAGATATGGTTTTGAGAGATAGTTAGTAAAAGGAAAACGAATGAACAAGATTTTTAAAGTAATTTGGTCTAAGTCAAAACAGTGCTACATCGTAGTATCTGAAATTGCAAAGAACAAAACAGGTAAAAAGAAAATCGTAGTGGCCGGGATATTTGCGGCGTTGGCGATGGTTAATGGCGTACAGGACAGTCAAGCTATAAATGGTAGTGGGGCTAGAACAGGCTGGAACTCTAATGGTGTAGGATTCCATCCTACACAAGGTTTAGTTGTAGGACCTAATATGAATGATAATACTACAATAGCGAATGGTAACGTAGCGACTGTTGCTATAGGTGCACATAGTAATGCTTCAGGATCCTCCTCTGTTGCTATAGGTGGTGCAGTCGTTAATGGTGCTGGTGCTATTGGTCTTGGTTGGTCTACGGCAACTGGGGATAATTCAGTTGCGTTAGGTGGCACCGGTTCGACAAATGCAAATGGCAATAATGCTTTTGCGGCAAGTGGTGGTAATGCTAGTGGTGAAAGTGCTATTGCTATTGGTTCTAGTGCAATTGCCGGTGGCCGTGGTGGCGTTGCTGTTGGTTGGAGTGCAGAAAGCGCAGTGAATGCTGTAGGCATAGGGTTTAATGCGAAGGCAAAAGCAAATAATACTGTTGCTATTGGTGTTCAAGCAAATAATGATAATAGTATTGGTGATAACTCTTCCAGTGTATCTATCGGTGTTAAAACTCGAGCTAGAGAAGTAGGCTCTATGGCAATGGGGGTTAGTGCTGATGCATCGGGGAAATACTCTATTGCCTTAGGTAGTGGAGATGTATCTGGAGATTATACAGCTACAGTTAATTATCCCAAAGCGACTGGAGAAAAGGCTATTGCTATTGGGTATAATTCTAATAGTAGCAATGAGCGGGCGACTGCCATCGGTGCAGGTGCAACTGCAAGTGGAACAGATTCCTTTGCAGGTGTTTCAGGCGCAGCTGGTGGGAATTCATCTATTGCTATTGGTAAAGGTGCTAGCATAACTGCTCCGACTGCAGGAACTACTTTTGGTGGGCAAGACTCTATTGCTATGGGGACAGGAGCATCTGCTAATCAGCATTCGTCGGTTACTATAGGGGCTGGATCCACTAGTGATGGTGTTCGCAATATTACTATCGGCCCTAAAGCTAGTGCATCCGGAGTTGATTCTATCGCTATAGGTAATGGTGGTGTCGGTGGCGACAAAAATAATACTGGTGTCGGTGGAAACGGAAACACTTATACTATAAATGTTAATGACATTAGTACAAATGTCTATTATGGTACTAAGAGTGTAGATGATGGATCTATTGCTTTTGGTAATCGTGCAAATGCAGCTAAAGGCGGTTTGGCTATTGGTACTGTATCTATTGCTGATGGTGGTATTGCAGTAGGGCAAAGTGTTTTGAGTAAAAATGGTGTTGCCATAGGTAGTGCTGTATCGGCTACTGCTGCGAATGCAGTAGCAATGGGTAGTAAAGCAGAAGCATCAAGTGTAGGTGCTGTTGCGATTGGTGGTTATAGTGCTACAGATAAGACGAAAGCACAAGGTAATAATGCCCTTGCTATAGGTGCAAGTGCTGTTACAAATGGTAATGAGACTATTGCGATTGGTAAAAGTGCTAACGCAAGTAATGCAAATGCAGTTGCAGTTGGTAAAAATGCTAAGGCATCAATCGCTAATTCTGTAGCTATTGGTAGTGATTCTACTACTGATACAAATGCAACAAGTCAGGCGAATACAACTATTAACGGCATTACTTATAATTTTGCTGGTGCAACCTCTGATACAGGAATGCAAGTTTCTGTTGGTGCAGTAGGAAAAGAACGTCAAATTAAAAACGTAGCAGCAGGTGAAGTATCTGCTACAAGTACAGATGCCATTAATGGTTCTCAACTATTTGCAGTGGCTAGCCAAATTAAACCTATTAATTATTTTTCTGTAAAATCATCAGCTGTTGGTAATAAAAATAATGATGGTGCTACAGGCACTGATGCTATTGCAATTGGTCCAGGTGCTCAATCATCCGGTAATAATGGTGTTTCTTTAGGGAATGGCTCTCAAGCTAATGCTGAATCTGTAGTATCTATTGGTTATCAATCAAATTATGGAGCTCAAAATAATTCTAAATCAATAGGAATTGGTTGGGCTGCAGGGTTTCAATCTAATGGAACAGAAAATATTGGTATTGGCACAGATGCGGGACGTAAATTAACGGGTAGCAATAATGTTAGTATTGGTAAAAGTGCTGGCCTAGGTGATGTATACACTAGTGGATCCGTCTTACTAGGCCAAAGTACTACTATTATTAATAGTACAGATAAGTCTAAGATTAATGATGTAGTGGCTATTGGTAATGGCGCACAAGGTGGCGCTGCCTCGTCTGTTGCAATAGGTAAAGGTGCCAAAGCATTAGGTTTCTCTACTATTGCAATCGGTGAAAATAGTAATGCTAAAGTAAAGGTTGGTTCGGCGCCTAGTGTTGCTATAGGGCGCAATACTATTGCAAATGGTGATTATGCAGTTGCTCTTGGTGGGGGTGATAACTCTGGTCAATTCCAAGGGGCTAAGGCAGCTGGTGTAGGTACTACTGCTATCGGAGCGGCAACAGTGACCAAGGATAATACTAATTTCCAAACCGCAGTTGGTTTTGGGGCTACAACTGATGCGACTGATGCGAGTGCATTTGGCCATCAGGCAGCTGCTATGGCTAAAAATGCGACCGCATTAGGATCTGCTGCCTCTGCAACAGCAGAAAATGCTACGGCTCTTGGAACCGGTGCTATTGCTCAGGTAAAAGATGGTGTTGCAATAGGCTCTGGTTCTAAGGCCACTGTTGATAAAGGTGTTAAGGGATACGATCCGAATGATGGTCGTACTAATAAGTATGGTGGATTAACTAATAATATACTTACCAGCACAAATGCAGCTGTATCCGTTGGTGAAGGTGCTAGTGTAACTCGTCAAATTACTGGTGTAGCAGCAGGTACAAGCAATACAGATGCGGTCAATGTGGCTCAATTAAAGAGCGTAAACCTTGCTTTCAGTGGTAATAGTGGCAATAATGATGTGAACCTTGCTAATGGTACATTGGCTATTAAAGGGGATACTACCTACATTACAACGACAGCAAATAAAGATGGTATTACCATTGCTGGTAAAACTCAAGATATTACTGTTAATACGAATGGAGTAGCATCAGCCAATAAAGGTATGGCTGATGCAAAAAACGTAGCGCAGTCTATTAATGATGCTATTTCTAAAAATGCATATACATGGACGGTATCTGCTAATGGTGATGCTGGTGAAAGCGTAGCAAAAGGCAATAAGGTAGACTTCAATGGTGATTCTTCTAATATTACTGTTGAACGTGCAGGTAAGAAGATTACTACCAAATTAAATAAAGATATTACTGTAGATTCTGTGAAAGCTAATAATAAGGTATCTGTAGGTGCCACAACTAAACAGCTTGTATTAGATGGTACAACAGGTGTAATGACGGCTGGTATTGGCACTAATGCAATTAAATTAGATGGGACCTCTGCAACTATTACGGCTGGTTCCGGTAATAATGCGATTAGCTTAAATGGAACCAATGCACAGGCAGCATTCGGCACTGGAACCAACGCGGTTTCTATCAATGGTAAAACCGGTGCAGTGACAGGTCAAACTTTCACAGCCGGCAATACGACAATTAATACTACTGGTTTAACAAGTGGTACTGGTTCAAGTGCTGTTTCATTTGGTACAAATGGAATTAGTGCAGGTAATCAAGCCATTAATAATGTAGCCACTGGTGGTAGTACAGATAGTAATGCGGCTAATATTGGAGATGTTAAACGTTATGTATCAGGTGCAACGCTTAACCTGACAGATGGAGCCAATAATAAAGGCTCTGTTCAGCTTGGTGGTCAATCACTCAAGGTGTCAAGTGGTACGGGAATCAATGCTACTGTAAGCGGACAAACTGTTAATATTGGTTTAACAACAGATGCTCAAAATACCATTTCAAATGGTATTGGATTATTAGGTAATGTTGGTAATACTGGTATAAAACAGCTAAAGGATGGAAATGCTACTTTTGATATCAAAGGTGATGGATCTGTAGTAAAGACAACTGCATCTAGTTCTGGTGTAACTATTGCGGTTGATACAGATAAATTAGCGGCTAATACCAATTTGGCATATACAGCCAATAGTGCATCTCCAGCTAAGACGGTTTCTTTATCGAAAGGTCTAAATTTTGTTAATGGTAGCAATACTATTGCAATTGTAAATGACGATGGCAAAGTATCCTTTGACCTAAATGCAGCTACTAAGAACCAAATCAATACTAATACTACTGGCGTTGCTGCTAATAAAGCTAATATTGCTACAAATGCTGCAGATATAGCCACTAATAAAAATAAGATTGCTGCAAATACAACAGATATTGCTACCAATAAAGGTAAAATTGCAACTAATACAACTAATATTGCAGCAAATACAACAGCACTTGCTCGGAATATTTCCCTTGGTGCCGATTCTGGGACAAAATCTAGCCAGTCTTTATCTACCGCAGATGTAGCCTTCAATGTGAAGGGGGCTACTGGTGATTTCATTTCTACTAAGATGAATGGCAATACTGTAGAAGTATCTACTAAGCGTGCCCAAATAGATAGTGATGCTAATAGTGGTGCAGCCTCTGTAACAGGTGCTGATGGCTTGGCAACTGCTAAAAATGTGGCAGATGCTATTAATAATGCTGTTACAAAGAGTGCTTATGAATGGAAATTATCTGCTAATGGCGAAGCCACTACTGCAACTGTAGGCAAAGGTGATACCGTAGACTTCACAGGTGGTAGTAATATTACAGTTGAGCGTGATAATAAGAATATCTCTGTAAAGCTAAATAAAAACCTTACTAATTTATCCTCTGTATCGATTGGCAATAATATAGGTGAAACCATTAAATTAGATGGTAGTAATGGTGGTATAACAGCAGATCATGCTGACTTTAAAGATAATACTGGCGCAGGAACCTCTATTGATAGCTCCGGTATTAAAATTAATAATGGAATTGCTGATTTAACCCACATCGGGATGGGTAGTATTTCGTTAGATAATGGGAGTGGCGGTAATACTGTTGTTACTAGTTCTAGCGTGTCACTTACTGATGGTTCCAATTTGTCTGAATATAATGCCAAAGGAATTGCCTTTGGTGATGCCACAGGAACTAATACAGCACAGTTTGGGTTAGAAGGTATTAGTGCAGCAAATCAACAAATTAAAGATGTGGCAACTGGTACAGCTGATACAGATGCAGTTAATGTTAAACAGTTAAAAGATACTGTGGGAGAGCAAAAACTTAATATTTCTGACGGTACAAAAGATAGTTCCGTAGCTCTAAAAAATCAAACATTAACAGTTACAGGCACGGGTGCTGCAAAAGCAACTGTTAATGGTCAAACAATTACTATTGATGTAGCAGAAGGTACATTAACACCTAATACAACGAATGGCACTGTAACGGCTACTACCGGTGTAGCTAAAGCCACAGAGGTTGCTGCAGCAATTAACAATACAAATACTGTATTAGGTAATAAGATTGCAAAAAATGCACAAGATATTGCTACGAATACGTCGAATATCACTGCAAACAAAAATCAAATTACTACTAATACAACAAATATTGCTACAAATACAGCCAACATCGCTCATACTATTGCTTTAGCCGATGATGCGGGCGCATCTACAACTGCTAAGTCCTTAAAAGATGGTAATGTATCTTTCAATATCAAAGGGGATAACAAATTTATCTCTACCGCTGCATCCGGCAATGATGTAAAATTGACGGTTAATGAGCAAGCGATTAAGGATGCTGCTAAGGCTGCTTCTTCCTTCAAGGTAAAAGCGAATGCGCATGCTGAAGAAGAGGTAAAAGGTGGCGACACTATTACCTTTAATAATGGTGATAACATTGAGATTAGCCAAGCTGGTAAGACTTTCACCATCGGAACTGCTAAGAATATAACTGTTGATTCCGTAACGGCAGGTAATACTGTTATCAATACGTCTGGTTTAACAAATGGTACAACTGCTATTACAGGCACAGGTATTACAACAGATAAAGTAACTGTAGGTGGTATCTCTATTGATAAAACTGCTGGTATCAATGCTGGTGGTAAGGTTATTTCTAATGTAGCCAGCGGTATGGTAAATAATAATGCTACCGATGATTCTAATGCAGCGAACATTGGTGATGTGAAACAAGCTGTTGCTAACTTGTCTCAAAACCTTAATATTACTGATGGTACAAATAACGGCACTGTGGACCTTAAAAACCAAAAACTTAACGTGGCTGGTGCTAATGGCGTAACAGCGACTGTAAATAATCAAACGATTACGGTTGGTTTAGATGCTAACACTGTCAACGCTACAACGAAGGGTATTGGACTTACTGCTGATACTGGTTCTACAGGTAATAAATACCTTAAAGACGGTGATGTATCCTTTGCGGTAACTGGCGATGGCAATCTTGTGAGCACAACTGGTACAACAGCAGGTGTGAAAGTTGCTGTTGATGCGGCTAAGGTAAAAGATTTAGCGGTAGCTGCTGTAACAGTAAGTAAGGATGCGCAAGCAGATAATCCGATTACGGTAACCCCAACAGCGGGCGCAAATTCGAAGGATTATGCCATCGGTATCGATACAACAAAACTCGCTGCTAAAACGGATTTAACATACCGTGCTAACAGTGCGGTAGATGCTAATGCGAAGAAGGTTTCTTTATCTAAAGGCCTTAACTTCGTAGATGGTGGCTCTACAGTTGCTACTGTTGATAATGATGGTAAAGTATCCTTTGATCTTAATACAGCTACTAAGAACCAAATCAATACGAATACCACAGATATTGCAACTAATACAGCTGCGTTAGCTAGAAATATCTCCCTTGGTGCAGATAGTGGCACTACGTCTAGCCAATCCTTGAGCAAAGCTGATGTGGCATTTAATGTGAAAGGCGCTACAGGCGACTTTGTATCTACCAATATGAATGGTAATACAGTTGAGATTTCTACAAAGCGTGCTACGATTAACAGCAATGCTACCACAGGTGGAGCATCTGTAACAGGTAATGATGGATTGGCAACTGCGCAAAATGTAGCTGATGCTATCAATAAAGCAGCTGATGCAGCAAAAGCAGGTGCGGCTTGGAATATTACAACGAATTCCAGCACAACCGATAAAACGGCTGTCAAAGGCGGCGATACAGTAGATCTTGTTAATGGCGACAATATCGAAATTACACAAGATGGTACAGACAAAAAGAAAATTACTGTTGCTACTAAGAAAGATATTACCGTTGATTCTGTAACAGCTAATAACAAAGTAACTGTTGGTTCTGGTGCGAATAAAATTACCTTGGATGGTACTGATGGTTCTGTAACTGGTAAAGCTTTCACAGGCACTACTTTCACAGGCACATCATTTACAGGTACGTCATTCACGGCAGGCAATACTGTTATTAATACAAATGGTTTGACTAATGGCACAACGGCCATTACAGGCACTGGTGTTACAACAGACAATGTGACTGTCGGTGGTATTTCTATCGATAAAACGGCTGGCATCAATGCAGGTAATAAGGTAATTAGCAACGTGGCTAGCGGTGGCACTACATTGACGAATGCGGCGAATATCGGCGATGTTCAAAATGCAGTGGCTAACTTGTCTCAAAACCTCAATATTACTGACGGCACAAATAATGGTACTGTGGACCTTAAAAACCAAAAACTTAATGTAGCTGGTGCGAATGGTGTGACGGCAAAAGTGAATAACCAAACAATTACAGTTGGTTTAGATGCTGACACAGTTAACGCTACTACTAAGGGCATTGGTCTCACTGCTGACACTGGTTCCACAGGTAATAAATACCTTAAAGATGGTGATGTATCCTTTGCGGTGACTGGTGATGGCAGTCTTGTGAGCACATCTGCTACAGCAGCGGGTGTGAAAGTTGCTGTTAATTCCGCATCTATTACTGCCGGTGCTGATGGCACAATTACAGGTCCAACCACTGATGGTGTAGCAACTGCTAAAAATGTAGCTGATGCTATTAATGCAGCTAAAAAGGCGTCTAAAACTGAAATCACTGCTAATACAGGTGAAGCAGCCAATGCAACAACAGGTAATGTGACATTAACATCTACTACGGCAGCTGATGGTCATACAATCTATGATGTAAAACTCAACGATAAGGTGATACTTGGTTCTGGCGCTAATGCTGTAACTGTTGATGGTACAACGGGTGCTATTACAGGTAAAACGGCTACTATTGGTGGCGTTACTGTAAATGGTACGGCTAATACTATTGGCGGTTTATCTAATACAACATGGAATGGCACAGCCGTATCTGGACGTGCTGCAACAGAAGACCAATTGAAAGCAGCAACTGGTGCTACTACATTGAAGTTCACCGGTGATGTAGCGACTAATACTGGATCCGTAAATCTTAAAGATGATACATTCGGTATTAAAGGTGATGGGAAATACATCTCTACTGACGTAAACGGTAAAAATGTAAATCTTACAGTCTCTGAAGCTGAGGTTAAAAAATCTGCTGTAGCTGCCGTAACAGTCAGCACAGATACAACAGATGCTAATAATCCATTGACCGTAACACCGACAACGAGTGCAGATGGTACAACTAAGGATTATAAGGTAACTATTGATGGTACTAAGATTGCGAATAAGACGAACTTGTCCTATAAGGCAAATGATGGTACTGCAAAACGAGTTTCATTAGCCGATGGCTTGAACTTCAAGAATGGTACATTAACAATTGCATCTATCGATGATAAAGGCGTTGTAAAATATGATGTAAATACTGCATCTATCACTGCTGGTGCAGATGGTACAATTACAGGTCCAACTACTGATGGCGTAGCAACAGCTAAAAACGTAGCTGATGCTATCAATGCGGCTAAAAAGGCATCTAAAACTGAAATCACTGCTAATACTGGTGAAGCAGCTAATGCAACGACAGGTAATGTGACATTAACCTCTACTACAGCTGCAGATGGTCATACTATTTATGATGTAAAACTCAATGATAAAGTGACACTTGGTTCTGGGGCTAATGCGGTAACTATCGATGGTACTGCAGGTAAGGCGACCATCGGTTCCTCTGTTGTTGACGGTGTAAATAACACATTCACTACTGGTGGTGCTAAAGCGGTAACCTTGAATGGTGCGACTGGTACGATTACAGGAACAACTGCTAATCTTGGTGTTGTGACTGTTGATGGAACGGCTGGTACTGTGACTGGTTTAACGAATAAAGACTGGACTCCTGGTGTAACAAAAGCCGTAACAGGCCGTGCTGCAACAGAAGATCAATTACAAAAAGTAGCAGATGCTGCATCTAGCCAAACTTGGAATATTACGGCAGATAAAGCAGGTACAACTGGTGCTCAAACAGGTACTAAGAAAAATGCTACTGTTGGCAAGGATGAAACTGTTGAATTGGTTGCAGGGGATAACCTTACAATTAATCAAGATGAACGTAAGTTTACTTATTCATTGAATAAAGATCTTGCTGGTTTGACTAGCGTATCCATTGGTACTGGTACAACTGAAACCATTAAACTTGATGGCGCAACTGGTAAAATCACTGCTAAAAATGCAGCTATTGGTGGTGTAACTATTGATGGTGATAACAATCATGTAACGGGCTTGGCCAATACAACTTGGAATGGTACAGCTACAACTGGCCGTGCAGCGACGGAAGATCAATTGAAAGCCGTAGCTGAAGTGCAGATGGTACAACTAAGGATTACAAGGTAACTATTGATGGTACTAAGATTGCTAACAAGACTAACTTGTCCTATAAGGCAAATGATGGTACTGCAAAACAAGTTTCATTAGCTGATGGCTTGAACTTCAAGAATGGTACGTTAACAACTGCATCTATCGATGATAATGGCGTTGTGAAATATGATGTAAATACAGCATCTATCACTGCTGGTGCAGATGGCACAATTACAGGCCCAACTACAGATGGTGTGGCTACAGCTAAAAATGTAGCTGATGCTATCAATGCAGCTAAAAAAGCATCTAAAACTGAAATCACTGCTAACACAGGTGAAGCAGCTAATGCAACAACAGGTAATGTGACATTAACATCTACTACAGCTGCTGATGGTCATACTATTTATGATGTAAAACTCAACGATAAAGTAACGTTGGGCTCTGGTGCTAATGCGGTAACAATAGATGGTACAGCTGGTAAAGCTACGATTGGTACTTCCATTGTTGATGGTGCTAATAATACTTTCACTACTGGCGGTGCAAGTCCTGTAACATTAAATGGTGCTACAGGTACGATTACAGGTACAACTGCTAATATCGGTGGTGTTACTGTAAATGGTACGGCTAATACTATTGGCGGTTTATCTAATACAACTTGGAATGGCACAGCTACTACTGGTCGTGCTGCAACAGAAGACCAATTAAAAGCCGTCGCAGATGCTGCAGGTAGCCAAACTTGGGAAATTACAGCCGATAAGAAAGCTGGCACTTCTGGTGCTCAAACTGGCACAAAAGAAAATGCTAAGGTTGGTAAGGACGATAAGGTGTCCTTAATTGCTGGTGAAAACCTAACTGTAGACCAAGTAGGTAAAAACTTTACATACTCTTTGAATACGGACCTTGTGAAGATGAATTCTGCCACATTCCTTGGGACAGGTACGAATACAACTGTTATTACTGGTGATTCCATTACGCAAACGGCAGGTACACAAACAAATACATCTACAGCAGCAGGTAATACTGTAGCTAATGGTACTAAATCCACAGAAACTACAGCAGATGGTCAAGTGATTAAAGATGGTACTAAGATAAATACATCTACTGTTGATGAAAATACAATTGTTGATGGTGCTAGATCTAATAAGACTACTGTAGATAGTAATGTTATTGATGATGGTAATGGTAATGTAAATACATCCAATGCAACATCGAATACAATTACTGATGGTACTAATACAAGTACAATCACAGCTGGTAAAGCTACAATTGGTTCCTCTGTTATTGATGGTGTAAATAACACATTCACTACAGGTGGCGCTAATGCTGTTAAGTTAGATGGTGCAGCCGGTATAATTAAAACTGGTACTGTAACTGTTACTGGTGGAACTACAAACGATATCACTGGTTTGTCTAACACGACTTTATCTGCAACTGACTTTGCAACTAAGGGCCGTGCAGCTACAGAAGAGCAATTGAAAGCTGCCACTGGTGCTACCACGTTGAAGTTCACAGGTGATGTAGCAACCAATACTGTGCAGATGGTACAACTAAGGATTACAAGGTAACTATTGATGGTACTAAGATTGCTAACAAGACTAACTTGTCCTATAAAGCAAATGGTGGTACTGCAAAACAAGTTTCCTTAGCCGATGGTTTGAACTTTAAGAATGGTACATTAACAACTGCATCTATCGATGATGCAGGCGTTGTTAAATACGATGTAAATACGGCATCTATTACTGCTGGTGCAGATGGCACAATTACAGGCCCAACTACAGATGGTGTAGCAACAGCTAAAAACGTAGCTGACGCTATCAATGCGGCTAAAAAAGCGTCTAAAACTGAAATCACTGCTCAGGTACAATCACAGGTAAGACTGCTAATATTGGTGGTGTTACTGTAGATGGTACAAATAACCATGTAATGGGTCTTGCAAATAAAGACTGGACACCAGGTGTAACACAAGCTGTTTCTGGTCGTGCCGCTACAGAAGATCAATTACAAAAAGTATCCGATGCAGTTGGTGCTGGTTGGAAGGTCAACACCGGTAAGGTTACTGGTTCTACTGGAGAATCTAATGGTGCTGCATCCACTAAGGTAGCAAGTGGTGAAGAAGTTCAATTCCAAGCAGGTAACAACTTAGTTGTTGACCAAAATGGTAAAACTGTAGCGTACTCTTTGAATAAAGCACTTAAAGATTTAGAATCTGCTACGTTCAATGGTACGGGTACTAACAAAACTGTTATCAACGGTGATTCCATTACGCAAACTGCAGGTACACAAACAAATATATCTACTGCAGGTGGCAATACTGTAGCTGATGGTACTAAATCCACAGAAACTACAGTAGATGGTCAAGTGATTAAAGATGGTGCTAAATCCAATAAATCTACTGTAGATAGTAATGTTATTGATGATGGTAATGGTAAAGTAAATACATCCAATGCTACATCAAATACGATTACAGATGGTACAAATACGACAGCAACAACATCTAGCTCTGTAACGGTTAAAGATAATGCTGGTAACAGTACAGTTATTACAAAAGACAACATTACAACTGGTGTTGGTGGTAACAAAATCACTCTTGATGGCACAGCTGGTAAGGCTACAGTTGGCGCCTCTGTAATTGATGGTGTAAACAACACATTCACTACTGGTGGCGCTAATGCTGTTAAGTTAGATGGTACAGCCGGCACAATTAAGACTGGTACAGTAACAGTAACTGGTGGTACTACAAACGACATCACTGGTTTGTCTAACACAACCGTAACGGCAACGGACTTCGCAACAAAAGGCCGTGCGGCTACAGAAGAACAATTAAAAGCTGTAGGCGAACAAACATGGCAAATCACGGCAGATAAAG
>PPYF01525795.1_pt1 | contig 15577 bp, 11 predicted proteins | sample 1559871 | NCBI WGS metagenome assembly PPYF01 (sample SAMN08240021, study PRJNA423297) | Human gut metagenome, whole genome shotgun sequencing project. | reverse complement strand
CCATTCCGAACAGAGAAGTTAAGCCTCGTCACGCCGATGGTACTGCGTAACAGTGGGAGAGTAGGTAGCCGCCATTTTTGAAGAAGCCCCTTGATTCACTAACGAATCAAGGGGCTTTCTGTATTTATATACCTTCCATTTTGCTAAGGTCGGAGAAAAGCCAGTCTTTTTTCCTCTTCTGAAAACAGGATAGCCGTATTTACCAATGCTAAATGTGAATATGCCTGTGGAAAATTCCCTAACTGTTCTTTGGTTTCGAAATCAATATCCTCACTGAATAGTCCGAGATGATTGGAATATTTCAGCATCTCGTCGAACAGGCAGCGTGCTTCTTCCTTGTGTCCGGTTACAAACAATGCCCGTATAAGCCAGAACGTGCAGATTGTAAAGGCGGAAGTGGGCATCCCGAAATCATCCTCACTATTATAACGATACATCAGCCCCTTATGGAAAAGAGCTTTTTTGACAGATTCCACTGTTTTGTGGTAGCGTATGTCATCGGCTTCTATGAAACCATAAGGTTCCATTAGCAATAACGAAGAATCCATAGCTTCATTATCATACGTTTGCGTGAAGCTCTGGAGCTTCTCGTTCCAACCGTGTTGCGTTACATCTTTCTTTATCTTTTCCGCTTCGCGTTGCCAACGTTCGCTATAATTGTATTTGTTTAGCATTTGGGCAATTTTGGCTCCACGGTCTAAGGCTACCCAGCACATTACTTTGGAAGAAACGAAATGTTGCCCCTCACCTCTGATTTCCCAGATTCCCTTATCGGGCTTTTTCCAGTTTTCCACTACCGTTGCCAGAATGGTTTTCACCATTTCCCACATATCTTCTATCTCGTCCAGTGTGCCGGGCATGAGCCGGTAATATTGATAAATCAAGTCCATCAGATAGCCGAAAGAGTCATTCTGCTTTTGGTGGTAGGCATCATTTCCTATCCGTACCGGTTGGGAATTCTTGTACCCCGACAAATGGTCGAGTATCACTTCCGTAAGTTTGTGCTCTCCCCGGATGCCATACATAATCTGATAATCATGCTTGGAAACGAAGGTGGACTGGATGAATTTCATAAAACGTCTGGCAGCACCGGTATGTCCGATCTGGAACATGGTTTCGATAGACATGGACGCATCCCGAAGCCAGCAGAAACGATAATCCCAGTTGCGTACTTCGCCTACGGCTTCCGGCAGGCTTGTGGTTAAGGCAGCCAATACCGCTCCGTTATGATAGGACATCAATTTCAGTACCAGCAGGCTTCGTTCGATGATATCATTGTATAGAGTGTATTTATTACTTCTGTTTGTCCAGTTCAGCCAATAGACAAGTGTGCGGCAATATTCTATTTTTTCTCTTTCTATATCAATGGGGATTACTTTCTCATTGTAGGAGAGCAACAGGAATTCGTCTTTTTCGAGAGTTATCTCTCTTTTCTCTTTAATATCCGACAGTGAAAATGAGGCATACAGGTATTGCCTGTCCTTATTGTCGGAAGAGCAATAGGTTTCGATATATTGGGGTGTGACATTGAGAATCACTTTGCCGGACGCGTAGTTGGGAGCCGGATTGTAATTGACCGTGAAACGTGGCTTCCCTTTTATCCAATGTATGTAGCGGTATAATTCGGCAGGTAAATAGTGCCCTGTATCGTCTTTGGAACGGTAGCAGGGCATATAGTCAAGAACAACAAATTCTCCTTCATGCGAGGAGAATTGCGTGGAAAGGATATTGGTATGAGGGACATAACTTTGAATGATATGGTAATGCTCCGATACTCCAAAGCCGAAATCTCCCCCTTTTTCCCGGTCGAGCAGACTGGCGAAGATAGAGGGGGAATCAAAATCGGGAAAGCAGAGCCACTCGATATTTCCTGTTTGTGAAACGAGGGCCGCTGTGCGGCAGTTGCCTATCACTCCATAATTCAGATTATTCATAACGGTTGTTTTTTTATTTGGTTTTCAATAAGTCTTTGAAAAAGCCGAAGGCGGTAGTCAGCCGGTTTCTGACAATGTTTTCCGTTTTGCCGGCGGACTTCTGCTTGCTTAACATGGATTGCAGGAAAGGCAGCACGTCTGATTGTGCGGGCAGATTGTAGTTGGCGGTTTCTGATACACTGCCTACCTTGATGGTGACAGCTTTGGGTGGGAGTGCCTGAAACATATCTTCATCCGTGGTGTCATCTCCCATCGCTATGACAAAGTCATAACGTCTGTTGGCCAGTAAGCGCTCTACTTCCGAGCCTTTGTTGCAATCCGGCGATTTGATTTCAATCACCTTGTTGCCTTGCAGTATTTGCAGTTTCTGCCGGGTGCAGAGGGATACCAGCGCATTGACGAGTTGCTGGGCTCTCAATGTGCCGAGCCATGCATCGCTTTCGCGGTAGTGCCACGCTAGTGCCGTCTCCTTTATTTCCAGGCGTGAGCGGGGAGTCCGGTCTACAAACATTTGCAGGATGGAAAGAATCCCTGCCCCCCATTCTGTCTTCTTTATACTTTTATGCCAGACACCGTTTTCTTTGTAGAATGCTCCGTGTTCGGCAGCCATTGATACGGGAAGGGAGCCGAACCATCTTTCCAGTGTAAAGTGATCCCGTCCGCTATTGATGACAATATGATTGACGGAATCGTCGGTCAATTGTTGCAGAATGGAAATAAGTTCGGGCGTAGGTTCGGCGTCTTCGGGACGTGGTTTGAGCGCAGCCAGTGTGCCGTCGTAATCCAGCAGTATCAGGCGTTGTTTCGCCTGGTTATACTTGAGCTTGATTTGGGCGATAGTAGTGGCGACGATACGTTTTTTTCGTAACGTATCGTTTTTGGCACACGTCGTATTCAGTCCGTTGACGAAGTCGGCGGCCCATTTGTTGACGGTCTGTACAGATAAAATAGCCTGTATGCGTTGTAAACGTTCCTTTTGCTCCTCTTCCGGCATTTCAAGTGCCTGGCAGATGGCATGTTCTATCTGTTCCGTGTCGTTCGGGTTGATTTGGATAGCGTCGGTCAATTCTGTGGCGGCACCTGCCATTTCGCTGAGGATAAGCACACCGGGATTATCGCATTTGACGGCTACATATTCTTTGGCTACCAGGTTCATGCCGTCGCGCAGCGGAGTGACGAGGGCGATGTCGGCAACGTAGTACATGGCGGTCAGCTCTTCCAGCGAGAAGCCGTGGTAGAAGTAGCAGACAGGAGTCCAGTCCATTGTGGAGTAGCGTCCGTTGATGGAGCCTATCTCTTCGTCGATTTTTGTTTTCAGTTCTGCATAGCTGCCTACGTGGTCGCGTGAGGGGACAATGACCATTGCCAGAGTCACCTTGCCATGATATTCGGGATGATGTTCGAGGAAAATGGCGAAACCATGCAGGCGGTGCAATATTCCTTTACTGTAATCCAGCCGGTCGACGGACAGGATCAGTTTGTGTTTGCCGAAAAGTTTCCGCGTGCGGTCGATAGCCTGGCGGACTTTCTCATTTTCAGAGGCTTTATGGTAAAGCTCATAGTTGATTCCCATCGGCAATGCGTCTACTCTCACTACACGGTTGCCGGTTTGCACCTCATCCAGATTGAAGTCGAGATGGAGGACGCGCTCTACGGCACTGATGAAGTGGCGCATGTAGTCGTGGGTATGAAAGGCGATAAAGTCCGCTCCCAACAAGCCTTTCAGGATTTCGGCACGTTCCGGCAGGATACGGAAAAGTTCGTAAGACGGAAACGGGATATGGTGGAAATAACCGATGCAGAGTTCCGGATATATTTTTCTCAACATACCGGGAAGCAGCATCAGTTGGTAGTCTTGTATCCACACTTTGTCCCCGGGGCGTATCAACCGGCAGATTTCATCGCAGAAAAGCTGGTTGACTTGCTGATAGGATTGCCAGAAGCATTTCTTATATAAGGTATAGGCGTAAAAATAGTGGCACAAAGGCCAGATGGTACTATTGCTATATCCTTCATAATAGTTCTGAATCTGTTTTTCCGATAGGAAGACAGGGTGGAAATTCATTTCCTGCAATTTTCCGTTAATCTCCTGACGGTCTTTTTCGTTGTCTGTACATATTCCGGGCCATCCTACCCAGTGTTTTTCGTAAGATGTCCGTAGAGAATCCAAACCTGTTGCCAGTCCGCCTTCACTGCGTGAAAAGACGAATGTTTCGTTTGAACCGGCTGCTTTTACAGGTAATCTGTTTGATATAATATAGAGTTTCATACCTGTTTGCAGGCAAAGTATATACCAATTATTATATAAGAACGGTTAGTGGCTTGTAATCAACAGGTTATAAAAAAGGCTCTCATATATTCCACCTTTCCAAAATGAAAATCGCCTTCCAATTTGAAAAATCCCTTATTTTTCCTCTTCCGGAAATTCCGGAAAAGTGCCACCCTTTTCAAAATAGAACTCTTTTTTCAAAATGAAAGGGTTTTTGTTAGGGGGGATAGAGCGTGGATTATTGCTATTTGATTGAATATCAGTAGTTTGTTTGAATATTTGTTTTTGTGGCACGCATTTGGCATAAAGACTGGCGAGTAAAAATTATAGTAATCATTTAAAAGGTAAAAACATGGGAATTACATTATCATTTATTTTCTGCCTGTTAAGCGGTTTCGCTTGTTTCTGGCTGTTCTGGAAATGTGTAGACTGGTTTGAGAATATTTAAAGAAAAGGAGAATTGATTATGTACACAGCACTATTTGTATTAGGAATTGCAATCTTCGGTTATTTGATGTATGTACTCGTCAAACCCGAAAAGTTTTAATTAACACACTGTTTAAGGTAAAAGTATATGAATACAGAAATTTTAGGTGTAGTTGCGCAGATTGCCTTGATGGTGATTCTGGCTTATCCACTGGGAAAATACATTGCCAAAGTCTACAAAGGAGAAAAGACTTGGTCGGATTTTATGGCTCCTGTCGAAAGAGTCATCTATAAGGTTTGCGGAATCGATCCCAAGGAAGAGATGAACTGGAAGCAGTTCTTGAAAGCGTTGTTGATTCTGAATGCTTTCTGGTTTTTCTGGGGAATGGTATTGTTGGTTTCGCAAGGCTGGCTGCCGTTGAATCCTGATGGAAACGGGCCGCAGACTCCGGATCAGGCGTTTAATACGTGCATCAGTTTTATGGTCAACTGTAACTTGCAGCATTATAGCGGTGAAAGCGGATTGACTTATTTTACACAATTGTTTGTCATCATGCTCTTTCAGTTCATTACCGCCGCAACGGGTATGGCTGCTATGGCAGGTATCATGAGGAGTATTGCTGCAAAAACAACAAATACGATCGGTAACTTCTGGCAATTCCTTGTAGTTAGCTGTACACGTGTCTTGTTGCCGCTTTCTCTGATTGTAGGTTTTATCCTGATTCTTCAGGGAACTCCGATGGGGTTTGACGGCAAGATGAAAGTCACTACTCTTGAAGGTCAGGAGCAGATGGTTTCCCAAGGCCCTACGGCTGCAATTGTACCTATCAAACAATTGGGTACAAACGGTGGCGGCTATTTCGGCGTGAATTCTTCTCATCCGTTGGAAAACCCGACTTATCTTACTAATATGGCAGAATGTTGGTCGATCCTGATTATCCCGATGGCGATGGTGTTTGCATTGGGGTTCTATACTCGAAGGAAGAAGTTGGGATACAGTATATTCGGGGTCATGCTCTTTGCTTATCTGGTGGGGGTATGCATCAATGTTAGTCAGGAAATGGGGGGCAATCCGCGTATCGACGAACTGGGCATTGCACAGGATTATGGTGCCATGGAAGGTAAAGAAGTCCGTTTGGGCTCTGCCGCAACAGCTCTTTGGAGTATCACGACTACTGTGACTTCCAACGGTTCTGTCAATGGTATGCATGATTCCACTATGCCTTTGTCCGGTATGATGGAGATGCTGAACATGCAGATTAACACTTGGTTTGGCGGTGTCGGCGTAGGGTGGATGAACTACTATACATTTATTATTATAGCGGTATTTATCAGCGGTCTGATGGTGGGACGTACACCGGAGTTTCTCGGAAAGAAAGTGGAAGCCCGCGAGATGAAAATCGCTACTATCGTCGCTTTGCTTCACCCGTTTGTGATACTGGTATTTACGGCATTGTCAAGCTACATTTATGCGCATTATCCTGATTTTGTGGAAAGTGAGGGCGGCTGGCTGAATAATCCCGGATTTCACGGTTTGAGTGAGCAACTTTATGAATACACTTCTTCGGCTGCCAATAACGGTTCCGGTTTCGAAGGTCTGGGTGATAATACTTATTTCTGGAACTGGACATGCGGTATTGTCTTGATCCTTAGTCGTTTCATCCCTATTATCGGACAGGTTGCCATAGCCGGTTTATTGGCACGGAAGAAGTTTATCCCTGAAAGTGCCGGAACTTTAAAGACAGATACGCTGACATTCGGAGTAATGACATTTGCCGTTATCTTCATTATTGCCGCCCTGTCGTTCTTTCCGGTGCATGCGTTGAGTACGATTGCTGAACATTTAAGTTTGTAATACTGAATTAGAGAAAATATGAAAGATTATAAATCAGCTTCTTTGTTTCCAAAGGAGCAAGTCATAGAAAGTTTGAAACAGTCATTCGTGAAACTGAATCCGCGGATGATGATAAAGAATCCGATTATGTTTACGGTAGAAGTGGCTACGGTAGTGATGCTGTTCGTGACGCTCTACTCCATTGTGAATGCTTCGCAGGGTTCGTTTGGTTACAATATTGCCGTGTTTGTCATTCTGTTCATAACGTTGCTGTTTGCTAATTTTGCCGAAGCTATTGCCGAAGCGCGTGGTAAGGCACAAGCCGACAGTTTGCGTAAGACGCGTGAAGAAACACCGGCTAAAAAAGTAGACGGCAATAAAGTGGTTACCGTAAGTTCTTCACAGTTGAAGAAAGGGGATGTATTCGTTTGTGAGGCCGGAGACGTGATTCCGTCGGACGGTGAGATTATCGAAGGGCTGGCTTCTATCGACGAAAGCGCCATCACCGGCGAGTCTGCTCCGGTAATCCGTGAGGCTGGTGGCGACAAAAGTTCCGTGACGGGTGGCACGAAAGTGTTGTCCGACCATATAAAAGTAATGGTGACTACCCAGCCGGGAGAGAGTTTTCTCGACAAGATGATTGCGCTCGTAGAAGGCGCGTCACGTCAGAAGACCCCGAATGAGATAGCGTTGACTATTCTACTGGCAGGTTTTACGCTCGTTTTCGTCATTGTGTGTGTGACGTTGAAACCGTTTGCCGATTATAGTAATACGGTCATCACCATTGCTTCACTTATTTCTTTGTTTGTGTGTCTGATTCCGACAACTATCGGTGGACTTCTCTCTGCCATCGGTATTGCCGGGATGGACCGTGCGCTGCGTGCCAACGTGATTACCAAATCCGGTAAGGCGGTAGAAACTGCCGGTGATATTGATACGTTGCTGCTGGACAAGACCGGTACAATTACCATTGGTAATCGTAAGGCTACTCATTTCCACACAGCTCCGGGCGTTGACTTGCACGATTTTGTAGAAAACTGCCTGTTGTCATCCCTGTCTGATGAAACTCCGGAAGGTAAATCTATCGTGGAGCTGGGACGTGAATCGGGCATCCGTATGCGCAGCCTGAATACGACGGGAGCGCGGATGATTAAGTTTACTGCTGAAACCAAATGTTCGGGAGTGGATCTGGCGAATGGTATTCAGATCCGTAAGGGGGCTTTTGATGCTATCCGCAAGATTGTGGAAAGTGCCGGAAATAAATTCCCGAAAGAGGTGGAAGATGTCATTTCCAATATTTCAAGCAATGGTGGCACTCCCTTGGTGGTATGTGTCAACAAGGAAGTAGTGGGTGTTATCGAATTGCAGGATATTATCAAACCGGGTATTCAGGAACGTTTTGAACGTCTGCGTAAGATGGGAGTGAAGACGGTCATGGTGACCGGCGACAATCCGCTGACTGCAAAATATATTGCCGAAAAAGCCGGAGTGGATGATTTTATTGCCGAAGCCAAACCGGAAGATAAAATGGAATATATCAAGAAGGAACAGCAGGCGGGGAAATTGGTGGCAATGATGGGAGACGGAACGAATGACGCTCCTGCGCTGGCACAGGCTAATGTGGGTGTGGCTATGAATAGCGGCACGCAGGCAGCGAAGGAAGCCGGCAACATGGTCGATCTTGATAATGACCCGACGAAGTTGATCGAGATTGTGGAAATCGGCAAGCAGTTGTTGATGACTCGCGGAACGTTGACCACTTTCTCCATTGCCAACGATGTGGCGAAGTATTTCGCGATTGTCCCGGCATTGTTCATGGTTGCCATTCCCGAACTGGCTGCATTGAATATCATGCAGTTGCATAGTCCGGAAAGCGCTATCCTTTCGGCTGTCATCTTCAACGCGATTATTATTCCGATTCTGATTCCGTTGGCTTTGCGCGGGGTGCAATACAAGCCGATCGGCGCGAGTGCTTTGCTTCGCCGCAATCTGTTGATTTACGGTGTAGGCGGTGTGATTGTTCCTTTTGTCGGAATCAAGTTGATTGATTTATTAGTAGGTTTATTCTTTTAATTAAAAACGATAGCGATGAAAACTTTATTCAAATCACTTAAAATAACGCTTGTCTTTTGTGTCTTTTTCTCTGTGTTCTATATCCTTGTACTGTGGTTGTTTGCACAGGTGGCAGGCCCTAATAAGGGAAATGCCGAAGTGGTGACATTGAATGGAAATGTAGTGGGTGCCGCCAATGTGGGGCAGATGTTTACCAAAGATACTTATTTTTGGGGACGCCCCTCTTGTGCCGGCGACGGGTATGATGCCGGCAGCTCTTCCGGTAGCAACAAGGGACCTACCAACCCTGAATATCTGGCAGAAGTAGAAGCGCGTATCGACACGTTTCTCGTGCACCATCCTTATTTGAACCGTAAAGAGGTGCCGGCGGAAATGGTGACGGCAAGTGGCTCCGGTCTTGATCCGGACATTACTCCTGAATGTGCGTATGTACAGGTGAAAAGGGTGGCTCACGCTCGCGGACTGACTGAAATTCAGGTGAAAGCCATTGTAGACAAGAATGTGGAGAAACCGCTTTTAGGACTTTTCGGGACAGAGAAGGTGAATGTCCTGAAACTGAATATAGCACTGGAAGAGAATAATAAATAAATGACAAATTATCGGGCAGCGTTCCTGGCCGGATTGTCTCGGGTTATTTCCGATGGTCCAAATAAACAGGGTTGGACAGGGCGCTGCTCTTTTCTGAAAATAAAATAGAATGAAAAGTATGAAGAATTTTTTAGTAAAAAAGAGTATTTTGGGAACATTGGCTGTAGTAGCCGTATGTGCAGTGGGAACTACGAATGTGAGTGCGCAAGAATTTGCCATACAAGGTGATATTGTAAGTTCTTATGTTTGGCGGGGTGTCTATCAGGGGGGCGGCGCTTCCTTTCAGCCGACACTGGGATTTAGCGCGGGCAACTTTTCACTGACCGCATGGGGTTCGACCAGTTTTAGTGAGGATAAGAAAGAGATAGATTTGACGGCTGCTTATAAATTCGGCGAAGCGGGACCTACTCTCTCTGTTGCCAGCCTTTGGTGGGCGGGGCAAGGTGTCAATAAGTATTTCCATTTCAAGAGCCATGAAACTGACCATCATTTCGAAGCGGGATTGGCTTACACATTGCCTGTTGAGAAGTTTCCGTTATCTATTGCGTGGTACACGATGTTTGCCGGAGCTGACAAAAAGCTCAATGATAAGGGGGAAGTAAAACAGAACTATTCATCTTATCTTGAACTGAATTTTCCGTTTACTGTGAAAGAGGTCGATCTGAACGCTACTGTCGGCATGTTGCCTTATGAAGCCGGATATAATAATGACGGCAGTTCTATTTACAGTATGACCAATAGTGGTTTTGCTGTGACGAACATTGCCCTGAAAGCTACGAAGGCAATTAAGATCAATAATAAGTTTTCATTACCTATATTTGCACAAGCTATATGGAATCCCCGTATGGAGGATGCTCATTTGGTATTTGGCATAACCTTAAGACCATGAAGAAATAGCTAACTCATGAATTATTGGAATGAGAACCCGCGGCGATCGTGATGATTACTGCGGGTTAGAATGTTTATATAACAGATTGAATATATTTATATGGATGATAGAGAACAAAGCGTACGGCATTTTCTGGATTTGATAAAGAAGTCGCACCGGGGGAAGTTCAAGATTTACATCGGAATGATAGCTGGTGTAGGCAAGTCGTATCGTATGCTTCAGGAAGCGCATGAATTGTTGGAGAATGGGGTAGACGTTCAAATCGGTTATGTCGAAACTCATGGACGAGCCGGGACAGAAGCGTTGCTGGAAGGATTACCTGTCATCCCGCGACGCAAAATCTTCTACAAGGGAAAGGAACTGGAAGAAATGGATTTGGACACAATCATCCGCGTGCATCCTGAAATCGTGATTGTGGATGAGTTGGCGCATACGAATGTGGAAGGGAGTTTGAACGAAAAGCGATGGCAGGACGTTATGGCTTTGCTGGACGAGGGTATTAATGTGATTTCGGCAATCAATATCCAGCACATCGAAAGTGTGAACGAAGAGGTGCAGGAGATTACGGGTATCGAGGTGAAAGAACGGGTGCCGGATAGCGTGCTTCAGGAAGCGGACGAAGTAGTGAATATCGACTTGACCGCCGAGGAACTGATTTCCCGCTTGAAAGCGGGAAAGATATATCGCCCGGAAAAGATTCAGATGGCGTTGAATAACTTCTTCCGCACGGAGAATATTCTTCAATTGCGGGAATTGGCGTTGAAAGAAGTGGCGCTGCGGGTGGAGAAGAAAGTGGAAAATGAGGTGGTGATGGGAGTTGCCGTCGGGCTGCGGCATGAGAAGTTTATGGCTTGTATCAGCAGCCATGAAAGGACGCCCCGGCGGATTATCAGAAAGGCGGCGAAGTTGGCAACCCGGTATAATACTACTTTTATCGCCTTGTATATCCAGACACCGAAAGAGAGTATGGACAGGATTGACCTGGCGCGCCAGCGCTATCTGTTGAATCATTTCAAACTGGTGGCAGAGCTTGGTGGAGAAGTGGTTCAGGTGCAGTCGAAGGATATTTTGGGGAGTATCGTTAAGGTTTGCAGGGAGAAGCAAATATCGACGGTTTGTATGGGAACTCCCAATCTGAGGTTGCCGTATGCCATCTGTTCTATACTGGGATACAGAAAGTTTTTAAATAATTTGTCGCAAGCTAATGTAGATTTGATTATACTTGCATAATATTAATCGCATGAACATTATGAATATTAAAACGAAACTGATTCTTGGCATCGGGATGCTGGCTGGAATGATTATTTTGCTGGTAACCCTTTCGGTTGTTAATCTTCAAATCCTGACGGCAACGGAGCCGGATAGCCCTGCCGCCATGCCCGGACTGGAACGTGCGTTACTATGGATTTCCATTACCGGCGGTATCTGTATCTTAACGGGACTTGCATTGCTCTATTGGCTTCCCCGCACCATCAGCAAACCGATTAAGGAACTGAAAGAGGGAATTCTTGAGATAGCCGATCATAATTATGAGAAGCGTCTGAATATGAGCGGTAATGAAGAGTTCCGTGAGGTAGCCGATAGCTTTAACCGGATGGCGGAACGCTTGGCTGAATACCGTGCCAGTACTTTGTCGGACATTCTTTCCGCGAAGAAATTCATAGAAGCGATTGTGAACAGTATAGACGATCCCGTCATCGGCTTGAATATGGAACGCGAAATTTTGTTTGTTAATGAGGAAGCCTTGAATGTGCTGAACTTGAAACGTGAGAATGTAATCCGTAAATCAGCGGAAGAACTTGCCTTGAAGAACGATCTTCTTCGGCGTTTGATTCGCGAACTGGTGACGCCAAGCGAACAGAAAGAGCCTTTGAAGATATATGCGGATAATAAAGAGAGTTATTTTAAAGCGTCTTATGTTCCTATTATCAATACGGAAGCCGGGAAGGACGAACCGCGTAAACTGGGCGATGTAATATTACTGAAAAATATAACGGAGTTCAAAGAACTGGACTCTGCCAAGACTACCTTTATCTCCACTATCTCCCATGAACTGAAAACTCCGATTTCCGCTATCATGATGAGCCTTCAACTGTTGGAAGACAAGCGTGTAGGCGAATTGAACGAGGAACAGGAACAACTTTCAAAGAGCATCAAGGAGAGCAGCGAACGGTTACTTAGCATCACTGGTGAATTGCTGAACATGACTCAGGTGGAAGCCGGAAAACTGCAAATGATGCCGAAAATAACAAAACCGATTGAACTGATAGAATATGCCATCAAAGCCAACCAGGTGCAAGCGGATAAATTCAATATTCAAATAGAAGTGGAATATCCCGAAGAGAAAATAGGAAAGCTCTTTGTAGATAGCGAAAAGATTGCCTGGGTATTGACTAACTTGTTGAGCAATGCTATCCGCTACTCCAAGGAAAACGGTCATGTCGTCATCGGAGCCAAACAGGAAGATGCTATCATCGAATTATATGTCCGGGACTTCGGCAAAGGTATCGACCCGCGCTATCACAAAAGCATCTTCGACCGTTACTTCCGTGTCCCCGGAACGAAGGTGCAGGGAAGCGGGCTCGGACTGTCTATCTCGAGGGATTTTGTGGAAGCCCACGGCGGCACGTTGACGGTGGAAAGTGAACTGGGAAAGGGAAGCCGGTTTGTGATACGGTTGAAGGCGTAAGGTGAACGCGTCGTTGGTGGTTTTATAAAAATAATAGGATAAAGGTATCTTATTTATGTAAGTAGTATTAAGTTATATATGTAGGAAAAGTAGTAACTTTGGTGCCTTATAAATGAAACACGATGAAAACAAAGACACTTTTATCCCCAATGATTGTCCTGTTGTTCTTTTATTGTTTGTTTTTTACAGCTTGTAAAAATAACACGGGCAAAGTTGCCACCGGGCAAACGGATATCTACGAATTGATGAAGAAGGCTATCTGTGACAATGATACCAAAACATTTGATAGTCTGGTGAAATATATTCCTGACATTGATTCGTTGATGCCGATGGAAGGTGAAGATTTGGCTTATACCCTTCTTGGGTATGCTATCAAAAACAATAATTATGAGTTTACTGGGAAATTGATTGATGCGAAAGCCAATCTCGGCAAAGCATATGAAACGCTTTATTTTCTTAGGGATGCACTTTATCTTGCCATCGATTGTAAATCCGATTCTATTGTAGAGTTGCTATTGGAGAAAGGTGCAGACCCGAATGAAAGGTATGATGAGAACGGAACAACGGCTCTTCTATTGAGTTGTAGTGATATGGAATGTAACAATATCTCTGAACTGTTGATAGACCATGGCGCATATATCAACGGATTGGCGGAAAAGGATAGTAGTTGGGTGAATGTCCCCAATGCCTACCCGCTTTTTGTCGCTATTAAAAGCTGCAATCTCGAAATTGCGGAATATCTTATAGGGAAAGGTTGCCGTCTCTCTTTGGGAGAAGTATCTGCTTTGGAACTTGCAGAAAACGAATGTCACGGTGAGCTTCTTGGTTTCATCAATCAATATATGCTGGATAACTATCATTTGAAAGTTGATGAAAGTTGGTATGGCGAGTATGGATATACAAGCGATGCCGACGGAGAGGACTGGCGGAATCAGCATGTTTTCTTGATAACTATTCGTCCAGATACTTGTATTTTTCAGGGAGAAGGTTATCAACTCTATTTTCAGGATTTATGCACTGTGGAGAATGAACGGCAAGATACAATTGAACTCTACTATTATTATACGTTAGATGGTTCGAGTACAAACAGCCGCGATCCATATATCGGAAGGTTGTTTCGCAAGGATGGCAAGTATTATCTCAATAGTTCTGCATTGCGTGACGAAGCAATTAACAATACGGATGTAGAAATTGAAAAGGAAAAATGAAACTTTGTAGAAACCAAACATTGTAACGTCTTTCAAAATATTTATATTTGCGGATAAGTTGAAGCTAAAGAAACTATTGACAATAACATAATTAAAAAAAACAGAATCAGATGAAACAGGACATGATTGTTATCCTTGACTTGGGTAGTCATGAGAATACGGTACTGGCTCGCGCCATCCGTGCGTTAGGAGTGTATAGTGAGATTTATCCTCACGACATCACAGTGGAAGAACTGAAAGCATTACCCAACGTAAAGGGTATTATAGTCAATGGCGGACCGAACAATGTGATTGACGGTGTTGGCATTGATGTAAATCCGGGTATTTATACAATGGGCATTCCCGTCATGGCGGCCGGTCACGATAAAGCGGCTTGTGAAGTGAAACTGGCAGAATTCACGGACGATATTGAAGCTATTAAAAATGCAGTAAAATCGTTCGTTTTTGATACTTGCAAAGCTGAAGCTAACTGGAACATGACGAACTTTGTGAACGACCAGATAGAATTGGTTAAGCGTCAGGTAGGTGATAAGAAGGTGTTGCTGGCTCTGTCCGGTGGCGTGGACAGCTCTGTGGTAGCTGCTTTGCTTCTGAAAGCAATCGGTGATAATCTCGTATGCGTGCATGTGAATCATGGTTTGATGCGTAAAGGTGAATCGGAAGATGTAGTCGAGGTATTCAGCAACCAGTTGAAGGCGAATCTTATTTATGTAGATGTAACCGACCGTTTCCTGAATAAACTGGCAGGTGTGGAAGATCCCGAACAAAAACGTAAAATCATCGGTGGTGAATTTATCCGTGTGTTTGAAGAAGAAGCATGCAAACTGGATGGCATCGACTTCTTGGCTCAGGGTACTATTTATCCGGATATTGTGGAAAGCGGAACGAAGACTGCTAAAATGGTGAAATCTCATCATAACGTAGGCGGTCTGCCCGACGACCTCAAATTCCAGCTTGTAGAGCCTTTGCGCCAACTGTTTAAGGATGAAGTTCGTGCCTGCGGGTTAGAATTGGGCTTGCCTTATGAAATGGTTTATCGTCAGCCTTTCCCCGGCCCCGGTTTAGGTGTACGTTGTTTGGGTGCTATCACACGCGACCGTCTGGAAGCTGTACGTGAATCAGACGCTATCCTGCGTGAGGAATTCCAGATTGCCGGATTGGATAAAAAGGTATGGCAATACTTCACGGTAGTACCCGATTTCAAATCTGTTGGTGTACGTGATAATGCCCGTTCCTTCGATTGGCCGGTTATCATTCGTGCTGTCAATACGATAGATGCCATGACAGCTACTATCGAACCGGTTGAGTGGCCTGTCCTGATGAAAATCACAGACCGTATTCTGAAAGAAGTGAAGAATGTAAATCGTGTTTGCTATGATATGTCGCCGAAACCCAATGCGACCATAGAATGGGAATAAAAGGATAAAATGAAAAGCCCCCGAAAGTGTCGTATAGATAACTTTCGGGGGCTTTTTTGTTACATTGAATTTGACGCTGGCGCAAACCATAGCGCAAACCGAAGGTATATAAAAAGAAAAACGCCCAGAGGTGGAAGCCCTCCAAACGTCTTATCTGTAAGTCTTTCGACTTGGTAGCGGGACCCGGGATTGAACCGGGGACCTCATGATTATGAATCATGCGCTCTAACCAGCTGAGCTATCCCGCCA
>PPYF01196303.1_pt1 | contig 15577 bp, 7 predicted proteins | sample 1559871 | NCBI WGS metagenome assembly PPYF01 (sample SAMN08240021, study PRJNA423297) | Human gut metagenome, whole genome shotgun sequencing project. | reverse complement strand
AAACAGCAGGACAAGGTTTTGGTAGTGCTACAGGACAGTATTTGGATTTGTATATCAAGTTTGATACCCGTACTTTAACGGGATATGCATTGCGTATCATTCGTACGACCAAGTATAGTAATGCGGTTGATTTTATTTTGATGAAATATGAGAACGGGGTGGCTGAAGCCATCAGTCAACCGGTGTCTTCTACCTGCTATCGTACAAATTGTACTCTGACATTGACTGCTAAAGGAGGAAAATTGACAGCACATGCTTCAACAACGACTCCGCTTCCGGCGCCTGTAACTGATCCGAACTTGAAACTTTCGGTAGATTTGGAGGCGGATATAGCCTCGAACACTTTTGGGGGCACCGGTATCCAGCATACGGGCAGTTGTGGTGAAAGTACAACGATGCTGCATTATATGAAGGTGGAATGGGAATAGAATGATTAAGACTTGAATTTAATACTGATGAATCTATGGTTACATTAAAATCGTTTTTAGGTATGATTGCCGCAGTTCCTTTTATAATGGCGTGTAATCAGACAGGGCAGGTCAATGCAACACTTTTTCCTGCTTCCGGTTCGGAAAATGTCAATCCGGACACTCATTTGGTTCTTACTTTTTCCGAGACTCCTGTCCTAGGAGATTCCGGTATGATACGGGTTTATGACGCAGTTACTGACCAAGTGGTGGACAGTTTGGATTTGAGTATTCCGTCTGGTCCTACGGAGAGCCGTACGTATGGTCCGGAATGTGATTATACAAAAGTGCCTTATGACTATACTCGTACCGTTATGCCTACCAATAAAGATACTCGTCCGGGTACTCCTTCGGGAACGGCGGAACCTACTCCTCCTGTGTACCAGCTTACTATTATAGGGGGATTTACGGATGCCTTTCATTTTTATCCCGTCATCGTGCGTGATTCTATAGCTACTATTTATCTACACAATAATATGCTGGAATATGGGCATACTTACTATGTGACTATAGATAATGGTGTGTTAAATTTAGCTGATGGCAGTTTTCAAGGAGTCACTAAAGAAGATGAGTGGATTTTCACTACTAAATCTGACATGCCGGAACTTTCAGATACATTGATTGTGGATGTTGCAGGAAAAGGAGACTTTAATACAGTTCAGGGAGCCTTGGATTTTATTCCTGATTTTAATGAACAACAGACTGTGATTTTAGTTAATCCCGGTGATTATGAAGAATTGGTCTATACAAGAAATAAATGGAATGTTAAAATTAAAGGAGCAGGAATGACCGATACTAAAGTACATTATGCAAATAATGAAGTCTTTAATCCTCATCCGCTGACTGTGAAAACCAATGAGTGGCCCGGTACATTTCCTTCCCGTCGGGCGGCTTTCATGCTTGATAATTGCAAGGATATAGTCATTGAGGATATGACCATTGCTACAGATTTAAAAGGTCAGGCAGAAGGGTTGTTGATTAATGGAGAAAGGATTGCTTTATACCGTGTACATATTATAGGTTCAGGAGATGCATTGCAGGCGAATGGAACAATCTATATGGAATCTTGTGAGTTGGATGGTGGTGGTGATACTATTTTAGGACGTGGCAGCTTGTTTGCTTATAAAAGTAATTTCCGTAATGGTGGCGGCCCTTTCTCATGGGTAAGAAATACGGCGGGCAATCATGGTAATGTGTTTGTTGAATGCACTTTTTCTACGGAAGATGGTAAACAGGCGGATTACGGACGTACTAAAAGTAACCACGGTTCGGCCTATCCTGATGCAGAGTTTGTCTTGATAGATTGTAAAGTGAAAAATATAATTCCTGAAGGCTGGAGTTCTATTGGAGCGAAGACTGCTAAAATGTACGAGTATAATACTTGTGATATGGTGACAGGAAATCCGGTTGATGTATCCAAACGTCATCCATATTCCCGCCAGCTGACAAAAGATAAAGATACAGAGCTGATTAACAATTATCGGAACCCTGCTTTTGTTTTGAAAGGCTGGGTGCCGGATAGTTGTATAAATGGGACGAAGTAATAATTAGTGGAGATAAGTTTGCGCATCGAATATTGAGGTATCTAATTAAATATCGGAAACAGATATGGATGATCTATTAAAGTTGGAAACAGAAACTTTTAATAAATTATATACTGATTACAGGTTACGGTTTATTCGTTTTGCGCAAACTTATATTCTCGATATTTCTATAGCTGAAGATATTGTGATGGACACTTTAGCTTATTATTGGGAACATCGAAGAGATATAAAGAACGATGAGAATATATTAAGTTATCTTTTAACGGCTATAAAGCATAAATGCTTGAACTATTTAAGACAGGAACGCTTTCATTATGAAAAGAATAATTCTTTGTCTGAACTTGCTTTATGGGAATTGGATTTTAAGATATCAGCATTATCGGCATGTGATCCTTGTGAATTGTATACTAATGAGGTGCAAGAGATTGTAAATCATACGCTTGAAAAATTGCCATCAAAAACTCGACAGATTTTTTTTATGAACAGATATGAAGATATATCCTACCCTGAAATAGCTAAAAAGTTATTTGTGAATCAAAAAACCGTTGAATATCATATAAGTAAGGCATTAAAAGCTCTACGTGCTGTCCTCAAAGACTATCTTTCTTTTTTGATTTATCTAATTTAGCAGATTTTTTTGTTTTTCGTTTAGGGTATTTCCATTCTCATGTGCTTATAGAGTAAATAATGGAAAGAAAATGAATTTATTATCGTTGTATCATTTTTTTGCAGGCAAAGCATCTGACAAGCAGAAAGAAGCTATTAAACGATGGGCTGAAAGTTCACCGGATAATTATGAGACATTATGTCGTGAAAAGAAAATATTTGATGCAGGTATTTTGTTGGTAGATAAAAAGGAACTGTTTCAAAAAGAAAATGCCCCGTTGTTATATAAGTTAATTAATTATACCGTAAAGATAGCTGCGGTTGTTCTTTTGGTTGTTGTGTCTGTTACTATTTATAAGTATCAGGAATTGGTGAAAAAATCAGAGGTATTACAAACCATACTTGTTCCTGCCGGTCAAAGAATAAACATAATTTTACCCGATAGTACGTTTGTGTGCCTTAATTCTAATACGAAATTTAGTTATCCTTCTGTTTTTGCAACAAATAATCGTAAAGTAAAGTTGGATGGAGAAGCTTATTTTGAAGTATCGGCCAATAAAAATAAGCCATTTTATGTACATACTTCAAAAGGAGAAATCAAAGTACTCGGTACTCATTTTAATTTGGAAGCTTATTCTAACGCTGATGTATTTAAGACTTCTTTGTTTGAAGGCAAAGTCCGTGTCAGAGTAAAAGGTAACAATATTTATTTGAAACCTGATCAAATGGTATGTTATCATAAAAATGGAAAAATTCATTTGGAAACCATCCACGATTATGACCAGTTCCGATGGCGTGAGGGATTAATTTGTATAAAAAGCGCAAAATTGAAGGACATCATGAAAACTTTTACTAAATATTTTGGAGATAGCATTGTTATTCAAAATAAAGAGGTGGAACATTATAAATATACAGGAAAATTTAGACAAAGTAGAGGGGTTATTAATGCGTTAAGGTTATTGCAGAAAGATGCTCCTTTTACTATAGAGCAGGATGAGGACAAACAAATTATTTATATCAAATAGAGGTTCAAATACATAAAACACAACTATATTTTTTTTAAAACTAAAATCTAATAACATGGAAACAACTTATTTAAACGTATGTGATAGGCCAATAAGTCGGTGGTCTATTGTGAGATTACTGAAAACAGTCTTGTTGCTATTATGTGTGTCATTTAGTTCAGTGTACGTACAAGCATCAGATCGGAACGAAGGTATCACTATTTCATGTAAGAATGAAAGCTTGGAACAAGTGATACACTTGATTGAGAGCCAGTCATCTTATCTTTTTGTGTTAAATGATAAGGTGAATACTAAACACAAAGTAAGTATAAAGATAGAGAATGGAAATATAAATGCTATTCTGAATAAAATCTTTCAAGGTACCAATATGACGTATCAAGTTGATGGAGATCATATTTTAATTTCAACTACTCATAAAAGTATCGGTTTGGATGAAACACGACAGGCTACCATGATAAAAGGAAAAATAGTAGATAATGCAGGTGAGCCTATGATTGGAGTAAATGTATTGGTAAAAGGAACGACTAATGGTGCCATTACTGACTTTGAAGGTAATTATTCTCTTGCTGATGTAAACGAGAATGATGTATTAATGGTGACCTATATTGGCTATCTTACTCAGGAGATAAAAGTCGGGAAACAGTCTGTCATAAACGTTGTGATGAAAGATGATACTCAATCTTTGGATGAAGTGGTAGTGGTTGGATATGGTGTTCAAAAGAAGAGTGATTTGACTGGTTCTATATCTTCTATAAAACCAGCGGATATTACATCTACTCCTACTACCAATGCGTTGAAATCTTTGCAAGGTAAAGTAGCGGGATTGGATATAACACAATCTAGCGGGCAACCCGGAGCCTCTATTTCATTAACCATGCGTGGTAATCGTTCTCTTAAAGCTGACAATAATCCGTTAGTATTGGTCGATGGTATAGATTACGGATCATTTGTTGATATTAATCCTACTGATATTGAGTCTATTGAAGTCTTGAAAGATATCTCATCTACAGCTATTTATGGAACGAAAGGAGCTAATGGTGTAATTATTATTACAACAAAATCCGGAGCCAAGGGACAAAAGACGAAAATCGATTTTAATGCTTATGTTTCTATTAAAAATAAGGCTAAATACCCTCGTATGATGAATGGAGAAGAATATGCTCAATTAAAGAGAGAGGCCTATAGAACTACTAATTCAGCAGCGCCGGATCAATATATGGATGATGCTTTGATTTTCAATGCAGAAGAATTGGAGTATTTGGAAAAAGGTTATTGGGTTGATTGGCAGGATTTATTGTTGGGTACCGGTATTACCCAAAATTATGAAATCAGTATGTCTGGTGGTACGGAGAAAACATCTTATTCATTATCATTTGGTTTTCAAGATGATAAAGGATTGTTGAAAAATGATGTATTGAAACGTTATAATGGTCGTATTAGTCTTGATCATAAGATAAATAAAATTTTCAATGTGGGTGTGAATGTTTCATATACTTTTAAAGATCAGGATAAGAGACAGAATCCATTGAATTTGGCTAACAAAATACCATGTATAGGCAGAGCTTATGATGATAATGGTAATTTTATATTAAACCCTGCTCCTGGAAATAGTTCTGCATTCAGTCCTTTATGTGATGAGCAGCCGGGTGCTTACGAGGATAATATTCGTACGAAACGTATGTTTGCTTCGGGGTATTTGAATGTGAATATTCTGAAAGATTTTTTCTTTAAATCCACTATTGGCATTGATGTTACAGATAGTCGGGAAGGTATTTATAAAGATAAAAATACAGTAGCTAATCTTGGTGTAAAATCTACCTCTTCTGTTCAGGCGGATAACGATTGGCGTTATACTTGGGAGAATATACTGAATTACTCCAAAACATTTGGGAAACATGGACTAACTGCAATGATTGGTAGTAGTACCACTGCTTATGGATATGAAAAGGTTTTGGCTAGTGGAGCTAACCAAGCTTCTGCTCTGACTTCATTCCACGATCTGGGAGCAAATGCTGATTCAAAAGAAAATGCCAGTCAATTGATTGAGACGCAAATGGTTTCTTTCTTTGGACGATTGAATTATAAGTTTAATGAACGTTATTTATTCCAAGCTTCTTTGCGTGCTGATGGATCTTCCGTTTTGGCGAAAGGGCACAAGTGGGGGTATTTCCCGTCAGCATCCGCTGCGTGGCGTATTTCAGAAGAAGGCTTTATGGCTGATCAAGATATTTTTAGTAATTTGAAATTACGTTTAAGTTGGGGAGTTGCTGGTAACAGTGCAATTGATGCTTATGCTACTTTAGGAGGACTTAAAAAATCAGTATATACATTTGGCAGTAGTGTTTATGGATATTATCCTAGCGAGATTGCAAATAAAGATTTGACTTGGGAAAAAACATCGACATGGAATCTTGGACTGGATTTCTCAATTTTAAGAAATCGCATATCTGGTACAATTGATACTTATATTTCACAAACCTCGGATTTGTTACTTCCAAGTTTATTGCCTAGTTCTACTGGATATGCATCTGTTATGCAGAATATAGGTAAAACAGAAAATAAAGGTATTGAAGTGACATTGAATACAATTTGGTTTCAAAATAAAAATTTTAGTTGGAATACGGATTGGACATATAGTTTGAATCGTGAAAAAATTAAAGCTTTAAATAGTGGTGTAACGCGTGATGAAGGTAATCTTTGGTTTGTTGGCTCTCCTACTCAAGTTTTTTATGATTATAAAAAGATTGGTATCTGGCAATTAGGTGAGGAAGTTCAGGCCAAAGCTTTTGGAGGATTTAAGCCAGGGGATATTAAAGTGGCAGATATGTCACCTAAAGGTTCTGAAGGTGAAGGCGTTTTCTCTACGGATGACCGGGTTATTTTTTCAAGAGTTCCTAAGTATACGTTTGGTATAACTAATAATATCATCTATAAGAATTTTGATTTAATGTTCTTTATTTATGGTCGTATCGGACAATATGTAAAAGATGCCTATACTCAGCTATACAAGCCAAGTGCGTTGGAAAATAGCGCACCTGTAAATTATTGGACACCTGAGAATCCTAGCAATGAGTATCCTCGTCCCAATAGTGGTTATTCAACGAACAGCTATTTGTTACAGTCTTCATTGGCATTCCGTAAAGCTTCTTTTGTGAAAATACGAGATATTACATTGGGATACACACTGCCTAAAGAATGGACATCCAAAATGATGGTGCAGAAGTTGCGTATTTATTGTTCTTTGAATAATTTCATTACCTTCACGGATTTCCCGAATTATGATCCGGAAAGCAATGGAAGTATGGACTTTCCATTGGCGAAGCAAGTGTTGTTTGGCATCAATCTTAGTTTGTAATCTTTAATTATGATCATTATGAAAACAAAATTTTATTATTATATAAGCATATTATTTCTTTGTTTATGTCATGTCTCTTGTGAAGACTTTCTAGAAGAAACTAATAAAAGTGGATTGACAACGGATCCATTTATGAAAACGAAAGTTGGAATAGAGAGTGCGTTGAATTCCTGTTATTCGGGTGCAAGGACATTTTATGGTCAGGAAGATGGTTTTGGTATGACAGAATCTGGTACTGATTTGTTTTTGCGTGGGGGAGATAATAAAGCAAATCAATTGGCTGATTATACTATTGACTTAAATGGCTCCCAATCAACTATCGGAAATGTTTGGAAAAATCTTTATTTGTCATTAAGCGCTTGTAATCAGACTATTTCTTTGTTGCCAAGTGAAGTATTGACCGAAGCTGAAAATAAGTCATTTGAAGGCCAGGCTAAGTTTTGGAGAGCCTTCTATTTGTGGTTGATAACAGAAACTTGGGGAGACGTGGTATTGAACACAGAACCTATAACGGGTGCTGTTACTGAAGCACACCGTTCGTCTGTAGAAGATTTTTATAAAGTTATTTTTGATGATTTAGATGTGGCTGTCAATCAACTGGCACCAGGCAAATCAACAGATGGTAGAATAACTCAGGATGTAGCTAAAGCTTTTAAAGCAAGAGCTTGTTTGACCAGAGCTTGTGCAACGGGCGAGGCTTCGCTTTATGCTGAGGCCGCTGTGTTGGCAAAGGATATTATCAATAGTCAACGCTATTCTTTCTATACTGATTATAGTGATATGTGGGATATTGCCAATTGTGATGGAGGTACAAACAAAGAAGCAATTTTTTCTATAAATTACACCAACTCAGAATTAGAAAATAATGCTTTTGATGCTACTGCTACTAATTCGGGTAATAAAGGGATTGTTGATTTTGTGATGAAATATGATAAGGAAGCCGGAATGGAACGCGATGTCTTGAATGCTCGTCCTTTCCAAAGATATATGCCGTCCAGGTATCTGCTGCAATTATATAATGAGAATATAGATCAGCGTTATAAAGTGACGTTTAAAGATGCCTGGTACGCTAACAAGAATCCGTTATCCGAGAGTGATTTAAAAGTTTATCCTTTAATGGCTACAGGAGATACGGCCATATATATCATGAAAACGGCTGCTACTGATTCACAAAAAGTATGGGCGTCAAAGCGGTATCGTTTGCTGGATGTTAATGACGTGTACACTTCGGAAGGTAAAGCTATCTTAAGGTCGCAATTTGTAGAAATGCATAAGTTTGCCGATCCTACGGCGGTTTATAATCAGGATTGGTGTCAACGGGATGCATTTGTCATTCGTTTGCCGGAAATGTATTTTATTGCAGCCGAAGCGATGCTGCAAACGAATAAACAGGAAGCGGTGGATTTGATGAATGAATTCTTGATGAAACGTGCAATACCAGGTAAAGAAAATGACATGAAAATTACTGAATCGGAACTGACTATCGATTTTATTTTAGATGAGAGGGCTAGGGAATTGTGTGGAGAACAAATACGTTGGTTTGATTTAAAACGAACTAAAAAGTTAGTTGAATACGTTAAGTTGCATAATATGGATGCAAAAGATAATATTCAAGAATATCATATGCTACGTCCGATACCCCAAAATCAATTGGATGCGGTGACTAATAAAGATGAATTCACTCAAAATCCCGGATATACAAAATAAAGTAATTTTGTAAAAGGAGTATATTGAAGTATTTCTTCTTAACATACTCCTTTTATAATATACCATAAAGAAAAATAGAGGTAAAATGAAATCAGCTATAAAAAAAATATTCGTTTTAGCGGGTTGTGTACTATTGTTTGTAACATCTATGAGAGCACAGAGGGCATGTCTCAATTTATCAGAAACTCTATGGAATATCACTCTTGATCGTTCGGCTGTATGGCAAAATGATTCTCTTTATGTTCCTCCTGTCAATATTCATGACCTCCCTGTTCATATACCTACCGGAGGCTGGAATTTGCTTGATACACCCGATAAGATAGGGGTGACACTTCCTGCTACCGTAGAGCAACACCTATGGAGATGGAATGGAGAAACATTTGGAGTTACCGGAAATTATGTAGGGGTTTCATGGTTTGATACAAAAATAAATGTACCTGCTGATTGGAGAAATAAACGGATAGTGATGAATGTTGCTTCTGTCCGTTTTAGAGCTGAGATTTTTGTTAATAAAAAATTGGTGGGATATGATTTGGTGAATAGTACGCCGTTTGCTGTAGATGTGACACCTTTTATTCTACCTGGTCAGGAAAATGTGATTGCTTTCCGCATTACTGATCCAAATGGTAATTTTAATTGGAAAGATTCCCAAGTCTATACATGGGGAGAGTATAGAACTAATCCTTCTCATGGTTTTGGCGGTATAACTGGAAAAGTGGAGTTGGTTGCTACGGATAAGTTATATATTGGAGATGTTTTTATTAAAAACCAACCGGACCCTCATTCTATTGAAGTTGAAGTGACGGCTTGTAATGAAACAAAGAACCCGATGAAGGCTCAGAAAATGCTTTTAACAGTAAAAGAACATAAAGGTGAGAAAGTACTTTACCGAAAAGAATACCCTGTTGAAAATCTTGTTGTCGGAGAGAATAAACAAACTTTTCATATTCATTTGCCAGCGGCAAAATTGTGGAGTACGGATTCTCCTCATCTTTATGATTTGTCTGTTTCAGTAGGTACGGATAATTATACGCAGCGTTTTGGATTCAGATGGTTTGAAGTGAAGGATATTCATGGAGATAAGCAATTTTTCTTGAATGGAAAAAGAATTGTTTTACGTACAGCTATTTCATGGAGTTTCTGGCCGGATAATGGGATCACTCCATCTGATGAGTTGGCTAGGAGACAAGTGGAGAGTGCTAAAAAGCTAGGACTTAACATGTTGAATTTTCACCGTACTATCGGGCATAGCAATGTCTTGGATTATGCTGATGAATTGGGACTATTATACTTTGAAGAACCGGGAGGCAATCAGTATCCTATCAGTCACTTTAATGATAATAACAAGCAAAGCAAGTTTTATTTTGCTTACCGGAATGAAAAATTGGCGCGAATGATTAAACGTGACCGTAACCATCCGTCTCTTGTTATTTATAATTTGCATAATGAACGGGGAGCTTGGCCACAGGTACAGGATTATGCGCAGATGCGTATGGCACATTCGTTGGATCCTACCCGTATCTTAACTTATAATTCCAGTAATGGAGAGAATCCGGAAAATGAGGCGAATGCCCGTTTTAAATTGCACTTGATGCCAAACGATACTACTTTTTATGATTATGGATGGTATGACAGGCATCATGCAGGTGGTCCGGGTTGCTATCATGATAATTTATATTTGGGTAAAGATAACTATCACCGTTTTTCAGATCATAAGGATGAGATTATTTATTGGGGGGAAGACGGGGCTATTGGTACTCCGCCGCGTCTTCAGCTCATTCGGGATGAAATCCTGCAATCTGGCACTACTTCTGGATGGGAAGCGATGGATTATATGAAGTGGTATGATGCATATGATTCGTTTCTTAAACACAATGGATTTGCCAAAGCATTTCCTACAGTGGATGATTTGACCCGTGCCATGGGGAATGTGGCTTTCTATTATCAAGGTAGGGTAATTGAGAATATTCGTATCAGTAATACGGTGGATGCTTATGCTGTAAATGGTTGGGAAAGTATGAAACTGGAAAATCACTCCGGCATTGTTGATAATTATCGTTATCCTAAAGGAGATGTGGAAGTAATGGCTCGTTATAACCAACCGTTATTTTTAGCTGTAAAAATGAATCGGAAAGTGCTGAATGTTGGAGATACGACTATAGTAGATACTTATATTGTAAATGAAAAGAATTTGAAGGGGAATTATTCTCTTCAATTGATCGCGAAAGATGCGGAAGGTACTGTATTGGCTACCCATGTATCTAGTGTACATGTTAAAGGGGGGAATGTATATGGTCAATGTTTACAGATCGGCTGGAATTTTGTTCCTCGGGCAACAGGCTATGTTTGTATTGAAGCAAAGTTGGTCAAAGGCAAAAAAACTTTTGCAACTGGAAACGATTCTTTGTTTGCTGTAAGTTTGAATACGAAAGGAATTACAGCTAATGGTTCTATTGCTGATACTACGGGCGTTCTGAGCAATTTTATGAAAACAGTTGGTTTTGATATTCCGGAATATAAAGAAGGAACACCTTCGGGAGATTATTTGTTGGTTGGCGCCTTTGAACCTACTCAATGGGGAAGTGGTATGAGTGATATTATGGAATGGGTTTACAAGGGACATACATTGATTATTGTGGATAATGCGGAAAGGTGGGCTGAGTTCTTAGCGGATAAAGAAGTTTTGGATTATCGTGGTTCAAAGAAACTAGGTACGGCTTGGTATGGTGGGAACTTTTTCAATAGAGAACATCCTATTTTTGATGGATTGCCTGTCAATTGTGTCTTTAATTGGGAATATCAATGCTTTGCTACTTACAACCGTCATCGTGTAGGGTTGCGTTGCTTTAATGGGGAAACATTGGTTGCTTGTGTTTCCGATCATAAAAAAGAAGTTTATTCTGCCTTGTCTGTTATTCCGGCAGGTCGTGGAAAAATAATTATTACTACATTATTGAATTTAATAAAAGAAAGTAATAGATAATTATGAAGAAGAGTATTATTGCCATAGCATTTTTGTTGTTATGTCCATTTTATGGGGTGAGAGCACAGGAGAGACCATTTTTTGATTTGTCAGGAAAAGGATGGCATTTATGGCAGGATAAAAATGCAGCTTGGCAGACAGAGGATATTTATTTGACATTGGAAGAGGCACGGAAAAGTCCTGTAATTGTTCCTACAGCGGGATGGGATATATTGACTTCTGCCCAGACTCTTTCGGTACAGGTTCCTGGAACAGCTGAAGAATATCTTCAAACTCAGTCCGGACCCGAAGGAGATATTACAGGAGTTACATGGTGGAGTCGTACAATGGATATTCCGGTATTGAAGAAAGGACAAAAAGTCTTTTTGAATTTTGGCTCTATACGTTCACGGGCGGAAATTTTTATTAATCAGAGATTAGTGGATTATCAGATTGTGGACAATGTTCCTTTTGAAACGGATATTACTCCTTATATAAAATCAGGAGAACAGGTACAATTGGCTGTACGTATAACGGATGCGGGTGGTAACCATGATTGGCGTGACTACAGAACTATTCCGTGGGGAGATAAAATGTTGCCTCCCGGTCATGGCTTTGGAGGAATAACAGGAAAAGTTAGTATGAAGGTATGTAATTCTGTTTATGTGGCAGATATTTATATGCAGAATACTCCTCAGATAACTACCGCCAACGCTATTCTGACATTACAGAATGAAAAAGGAAAGACTGCGAAGCAGGATCTTCGTATAACGGTGTACGAGTGGAAAAATAAAGAAAAAATAGTTTATTCTAAAGAGATAAAGGGTATCTCATTAAATAAAGGTATGAATGAACTGAAGATTCCTGTATCAGCTCCGGATGCGAAATTATGGAGTGTGGATGATCCTAATCTGTATGTATGTGAGGTGGAGTTGTCCGAAGGACAGAACTGGGTGGATAAAGATTCCCGCCGTTTTGGATTCCGTTGGTTCGAGGCTTCCGGTATAGGTGATGATGCTGTTTTTCGTTTAAATGGAAAACGTATCATGCTTCGCTCGGCCATCAGTTGGAGTTTTTGGCCAGTCAATGGTATTTTTCCGTCGGAAGAATTGGCTGAAAGGCAAATTCGCATAGCTAAGGAGTTAGGATTGAATATGCTGAATTTTCATCGTTTTATCGGTAATACTGACGTAATGAATTATGCTGATGAGTTGGGACTGCTCTATTTTGAAGAGCCTGGCGGTTTTCGTCTGGACGTAAGACAGCCGTTTATGAATGCTGTTTTGCATGAAAAGGTCATCCGTATGGTAAAGAGGGATCGCAGTCATCCCTGTCTGGTTATCTATAATATGATGAATGAATCGGGAAATGCTGCTCCTGAAAAGTTAGAATTGGAAATTCAAGCGATGAAGGATATGCGTGTATTGGATCCTTCCCGGTTGATTCTTCGTACCTCGGCTTGGGCTAAGGGAGATGATATAGAAGATCAGGCTAAAATTCATATTCGTCCTTACGATGAAAAAGTGTATTGGAGTGGCTGGTATGATTATCATCGTGCCGGAGGACCTGCTGTTTGGAATGAAGGTTTGTACAAAGGCCCTGAAGATTATTATAATGATACAAAGAATAAGCGTGAAATTGTATTCTTTGGTGAGGAAGGGGCTTTATCATCACCTCCTCGTTTGGAAAAGAATAAAGAAGATTTGGAAAAATATAGCTATAAAGGATGGGATGGTAGAGAGTTTCTACGTTGGTATGATGAATTCAATAAATTTCTGGATGCTAAACAGTTAAGGACTGTTTATCCTACCGTGGATGATTTGTGTGTGGCTATGGGAACTGTATCCTATGAACATCAGGGACGTAAAATAGAATCGGCCAGAATGAATAATTTGACGGATGCATACGTTGTTAATGGATGGGAATCGGAATTGACGGAGAATTATTCGGGAATTGTCGATTGTTTTCGTTATCCCAAATCAGATCCGGCTATCATAGCTCGTTATAATCAGCCTTTGTATGTAGCGGTAAAGACCAGGCAACAGGTTGCAGCCGCAGGGGGAAAGGTGACCGTTGATTTTTATCTGATTAATGAGAAGAATGTCCGGGGAAACCATCAATTGAAAATCTCGGTGACAGACTCTCAAGGAAAAGTGATGGAGGTAGGGACTTATGAAACGGAAGCTGCCGGAGGTGAGGTTTATGGTCAGTTGTTGGTGAAAGATGTAAAAATACCTGTTCCTACAGCTGGAGGACTTTGTAGGATTGAAGCAAAACTGTGTAAGGAAAATTCTGTTGTTACAACTGGGTATGATGATATATTGTCTGTAAATCTGGCATCCAATATGTTGGATGGTAAAGGGGCCGTTTGGGAAGATGGGAGTGCTTTACAGAATTTCTTGAAGGGAAAAACGAAAGAAGCGGTTGCAGCTTACGAGGATAATTTAGGAAAGTTGGATTGGATTATGGTGGCCCGTCCTCCTAGGAAAGATCAGTTGACAATGGTGCCGATGGAAGCGTTACGCTCTGCCGATGGCAAACCGGGATTGGATGTGGTCTATTATGAGGATATGGAATTTCAGAAGGAAGTTTATCATGAAGTGGCCAAGGTGGTTAATCTGAGTGCTATTGAGGGAGCTACACCAAGTCCTTTTGTGTATATGCTTGATGGTTATGGTATTAAATGGAGTGGTAAAGTACTTCCTTCTGTCAGTGGTGAATATACGATTATTCCTCAGAGTAATGATCGTAGTATGATTGAAGTCTTTGTCAATCATGATATTTTCAAGGAACTTCCTGTCGGAAATGCTCTCAACTGGCCTTATCAGGCATTGATACATACAGGGGTGGAGCGTATGGGATTAGTGATGGAAGGTGAAGAATTGCTGGTCGGAGCCTATCATACTTATCCTATGGCTATCGGAACTGCTATGGGGATTGTACCTATGGGTAAGGGTAGTGTTTTGTTCTCTACATTGGATATCTATGGGAACATCATTAATGATTCGGCTGCCGGACTCGTAGCCAAAAAGCTGATTTTCAATATGATTGATTTTAAATAAAATAACAGATACCATGAAAAAACGAATCCTATGCTTTTGTTTATGCCTGTATTGTATAGGGCTATGGGCGGCCAATGCTTCTTTTAAGAAGACAGGAAATGATTTGTTGTTTCTTCTGCCTCAGGGAAATGTGAAATTGGAATTTTGTACAGATGATATGTTCCGTGTACGTCATTCTCAAGGTACCGTGTTCGCTGAAAATGAGCAGTGGATGGTTCGGAAATATGATTTTACTCCTGTACACTATACAGTGGAAGATAAAGGTGCTGCATGGTTGATTACGACCGGAAAACTGATTATAGAGGCTACCAAGAATCCGTTCTGTCTGTCTGTTTCTGATAAAAACGGCAAACTGCTTTATACGGAACTTGCGGAACAACGTTTTTATAAGGATTCTGTCAAGACGAAAGCTGTTCTACAACCGGATGAGCATTTCTTTGGTTTTGGGGAACGTATGGATTTCATGGATCAGCGAGGGCGTAAGGTCTATCTGAATGTAGAGTTGGGAAGAGGGATAAAACCGGCTGTAGGAGGAAAAGATATTTTACGTGCCAATTATTGTCCCGTACCTTTTATGATGAGTACCAAAGGATATGGTTTATTCTTTCATACTCCGTTTGCTACCGAGTGGAATATGGGGTGGGATAGTAGTGATTATTATTCATTCAAAGCTTTTGGCGGTGATTTGGACTATTATTTTATTTATGGTCCCGATTTTTATACCATGGTTGACAGATATACGGAATTGACCGGAAAATCCCCCATGCTTCCTCGTTTTGCAATGGGGTTGCATGTCGGTACTTATTCCGGTGGAACCTGGAAGAATGAAGAGATGACTTCCGATAAATA
>PPYF01130100.1_pt1 | contig 15580 bp, 16 predicted proteins | sample 1559871 | NCBI WGS metagenome assembly PPYF01 (sample SAMN08240021, study PRJNA423297) | Human gut metagenome, whole genome shotgun sequencing project. | reverse complement strand
GTAGAGCACCTGACTTTTAATCAGGGTGTCCGGAGTTCGAGTCTCCGATAGGTCACCACAAAAGGGCTGCCGGGAATACTCGGCGGCTCTTTGTTTTATCAAAAAATCCGTATGATCATGCCGGCGCTCCGGCAAATCATGCGGTTTTTTCTTTTTATCGCGACAAAGGAGGAATCAGGATGGCGAAGGTGGCGCTGGTCACCGGCGCCTCGCGCGGCATTGGCAGGGCAACGGCGGAAGCTTTTGCGCGCGCGGGCTATCAGGTGGCGGCAAATTATTGCCGGTCGAAGGAGCAGATCGAACAGTTTTCCGCACAGATGGAGCGGGAAGGCTGCGCGGTCATTCCGGTGCAGGCGGATGTTTCCGACCCGGAGCAGGTGGAGCGAATGGTGCAGACGGTGCAGCGGCAGTTTGGACACATCGATGTGCTGGTCTGCAACGCCGGGATTGCGCGGCAGGGGCTTCTGACCGATTTTTCCCCCGCGGACTGGCGGCAGATGATGTCGGTCAACCTGGACGGGACCTTTTATTGCTGCCGGTCGGTGCTGCCCGGCATGATCCGGCGGCAGAGCGGCTGCATCATCACCACTTCCTCGATCTGGGGCATCACCGGCGCCTCCTGCGAGGTGCCCTATTCGGCGGCCAAGGCGGGGATCATCGGGCTGACCAGGGCGCTGGCCAAGGAGGTCGGCCCCTCCGGCATCCGGGTCAACTGCATCGCCCCGGGAGTGATCGACACCGAGATGAACGGGAATCTAACCCCTGAGGTGATGGCTCAGCTGCGGGAGGAGACGCCGCTGGGAACCATCGGGACGCCAAAGCAGGTGGCCGACCTGGCGCTGTACCTGGCGGGGGAGGGCGCTTCCTTTTTGACTGGGCAGGTCATCAGCCCAAACGGCGGCTTTTTGATTTAAAGGGAGCTTGATTTGCCCCAAATAAAAGCGCCGCAGAGGGGATTCTGCGGCGCTGAGAAAGCGATCTTAGATGCGGCAGGCAAACCAGGAGAGGACGTCGCGCATGACCTCGTCGCGGTTGAGCTCGTTGAGCAGCTCGTGGCGGGCCTGCGGGTAGATCCACACCGTCAGGTCCTGAATCCCTGCCCCACGCAGCTGGCGTTCGATGGCCTGGATGCCCTTGCCGTAGTTGCCTACCGGGTCCATGCTGCCGGAGATCAGCAGCATCGGCAGGTCCTTGGGCAGGGTCTTGTACCACAGGCGGGTGTTGCAGTAATACTGCAGCGACAACAGGTCCAGATAGGCCGAGGCGGTAAAGGAAAAGCCGCACAGCGGGTCCTGGATGTAGGCCTGCACCGCTGCTTCGTCCCGGCTCAGCCAGGCGTATTCGGTCTTGGGATGGTTGTAGCGGCTGTTGTAGGAGCCAAAAATCATCTGATAAAGGCGAGGGGAGCGGTACATCTCGCCCTTGGTGGCGATGATGTGCCGGCACAGCGCCATGCCCGCGCGGGAGGCGGGATTGGGTCCTGCGGTGCCGCACAGCACCGCGCCCTGCAACAGGGAAGCGTATTTGGAAAGGTACAGCCGCGCGATCATCGAGCCCATGCTGTGCCCGAACAAAAACAGCGGCAGATCGGGATAGCGCTTTTTCAGGTGAAGGGAGACGGCGTGCAGGTCCTCCACCAGATAGTGATAACCGTTTTCGGAGGAGATGAATCCCAGACGGGAAGGGTCCTGGCAGCTTTTGCCGTGTCCCAGGTGGTCGTGTCCGCAGATGACAAAGCCTTCCCTGGCAAGAAAGCGAAAGAACGGAAGGTAGCGGTCGATGTGCTCACACATGCCGTGCGAGATCTGGACAACGGCGCGGAAGGGCGTTGTCGGTTCCGCCAGCCGGCAGAACAGCGTCTCGCCCTGACAGGAGGAGGGCAGCGAAAAGGTGTGCCAGCACAGATCGGATTCCAGATTGTCAGGAGAGAAATTCGTTTTCATGGAAAAGCCCCCTTTCAAAATGGTTAATGGGATGCGGTCTTTTGGTAAACGCTTTTGTCCGTCACTTCGTGCAGGGTGCCAGCCTCATCGACGGTGAAGAAGGTGACGTGCGCAAATTTCCGCCAGATGCGGTGCAGAATCGAATTTTTGGTCTGCGGCATACCGGTGACGACGTAGGCGGTTTTGTTGTCCTTTATGTACTTGACGATGGTCTTGAAGCTGTCCTCGGCGTACATGACGTTCATCAGCGCGTTGTTCTGGGTGGCGATGTTGAACAGGTACTGGATTGCCTCGGGGTTTGCGGGGTACTCGTTGCTCTGCACGTTCAGAACAATGAGATCGGTTTTGGAAATATCCGCTACGCTGCGCCCGGCCTGGATCAGACGTTCGCACTGGAACTGATTGGTGACCAGAACCGCAGTGCTTCTCAAAGAAGAAACGAGTTCATTTTTTCTGTTGTCCATTGATAAAATCCATCCTTATCCGGTTATATTATGAAGGACGCGGCAGCAAAAAATAGGCGGGAGATATCAGGGCATTTTGTACGAAAAATGGGTCCGCGTCATTTCCCTTCCCTTTCATTATAACTGATATTTGTGAATAAAGTGTGTCTGTAAAGGAAAGATACAGGGCAACCTGTTTTTTTGACAAGGAAACCTCTAGAAAACTGGACGGCTTTTGCGGCCGGACAGACGATTGACAAACGGGCGATGGAAGAATAAAATAAGTTCATGTCATATTTTTTCAGCATTTTTTGTAATCCACCAAATGCGTTTTGTATAGAAGATATGGAAAGGACAGAATCAAAGTTATGGCAAGATATGAGGGCGTTTCGGTCTCGGTCATTCGCAGGCTGCCGAGATATCACAGATTTTTATATGACCTGCTGCAGAAGGATATTCACAGAATTTCATCGCGCGAGCTGGCGGAGCTGATGAACCTCACCGCGTCGCAGATCCGCCAGGATCTCAACTGCTTTGGCGGTTTTGGCCAGCAGGGCTACGGCTACAATGTGGATGCGCTGTACGAGGAGATCGGCAACATCCTGGGGCTCAACCGCGGGCTGAAGATCATCCTGCTGGGCGCGGGCAACCTGGGAATGGCGCTGGTCAAGCACCTCTCCTTTGAGGCCAAGGGCTTCCGCCTGATCGGCATCTTTGACAAGAACCCACGGCTGATCGGGCAGAAGATCCACGGGGTGGAGATCCTGCCGGAGAGCGCGCTGGAGAGCTTCTGCAGGGAGCACAAGCCGGATGCGGCCATCCTCTGCCTGCCCAAAGAGGTGGTGGAGGAGCTGGGCGACCGCCTGGTCAGCTACGGCATCCGCGGCTTCTGGAACTTTTCGCACTACGACATCGGGCTGCGCCACCGCGACAAGGGCAACCCGATTGTGGTGGAAAATGTCCACCTGGGCGACAGCCTGATGACGCTGTGCTATCAGGTCAACGAGCTGGACGAAGATTAAAAAATCGCTGCCGGACAGGCGGCGTGCAAAAAGAGCAGCAGAGGCAAAAACTCTGCTGCTCTTTTTATATGTTTTGGTGAAAAAGGTGAGTGATTTGGACGGTACGAAATCATGGCCGAATCTTGTTTCGTGGTTATCTTGGGGCGCGGGACAGGCACCCGTCGCCGCCCATCAAAGCGGTCATCTCCTCGATGCGCTCCAGCGGGAACGGAGGGCTTGTCAGCGGCTTCATGGCGATGGACATCAGCTTCATCGGGTTGTCGTCCGCGGCGACCCGGTTGGAACTGAGCTGTCCGCACCGGCGGCAGCGGTGGATGATGGCCCATTCGCCGTTTTTGCGCACCCACACGCCCACCGGGTCCATGATGCCGCCGCAGTCGGCCTGGCGGTCGCCCGGTTCGATGTCCAGATGCAGGCTGGACAGGCAGTTGGGGCAGTGGTTGCGGTGGCCGCTGCCGGCTCCTGCCGCCACCACCGGCCGGCCGCAGACCTTGCAGGTGAAGCTGTCGGTGCAGGGGTGGGTTTTATAGTAGCCTTTCTCGTACTGTTTTCGCTTGTTTTCCCGGTTCATTTTTCTTGACTCCTTCGATTGCCGGAGTTACAGCAGCTCCTTCAGCTTTTTTTTCAGGCTGTCGCGGTATTTTTGCGTCAGCTCCAAATATTGCTGCTGTTCGGCAGCTGTCCATTCACTCCAGATTTTGTTTTCAATTTGAAAGAGGGGGGCGACCTTTTCGGCGGCGAACTTCTGCCCCTCCTCGGTCAGGAACACCATGGTGTTCCTTCCTTTGTCCGGCTCCACCCGGACAAGGCCCTCCTGCTCCAACTTGCTCAGGGCGGAATTGATGGTCTGCCTGCTGATGCCGGAGATGCTGCAGATCTCGCTCTGCAGGGCCTGGTTGCCCTGATCGCACAGGACGTAAAGAATGTTCTGCACACTGTCCGAGATGCCCATCTTCTTGGCCGCCTGGTGGTAAAGGGAATAGATCTCGCTGGACAGGTAGTTGTATCGTTTGGTAATTTCTCTGCGCATCATGTCCTCCTTGTATGATTTCGTACATTCTTATTATATCCGATTTCGGATATATGTCAAGCCCCGTTTCCCCAAAATAAAGCAAAGAAAAACGAGCGGATAGCAATGGCTTTGCTGGCAGCAGCGGAACAGCAGGGCGGCGAGAGAAAATTTTAACGATATTCTAACAAAAGGGCAATCTGGGCTTGACATTTTTGTGCTATAAATAAAAAGAGAAGGGCTTTCTTTTGTGAATAATCTTGACGGAATTTGTGAATTTTTAAAGAAGCTGTAGCACAGGAGAAGGGAAAATCGTTTTATAAAAGAAGGGAATTTTGAAGAGAAAAAATGCTGCCGTCCGGCGTCCCGGATGGTGTTCTTGAGATAAAAAGGGAGGCAGACTGATGAGAGAGTATACGCTGAACATGCTGTCACACGCGGATCAGGTGAAGGGACAGGGCGTGCTGTCCGCTTATGAGGAGGAGCTGGCGCTGGTCACCGGCCGGCTGGACCGCCTGGAAGGGGATGGGGACGACTACCGCATCCGGGTTCGGGTCAACGCCCGGACGGTGGGGGATGTCACCCACATCCACACGGTCAATCCGGAGTTTTTCCTGCAGCTGCCGCTGATCAAGGCCAAGGGCATCGCGGTGGGCTCGGTGCATTTTCTGCCCGAGACGATGGACCAGAGCTTACATATTCCGCGCCTTTTCCGCAAGGTGTTTTATTCCTACCTCATTCAATTTTATAAGAGCATGGACCATCTGGTTACCGTCAACCCGTGCTTTATTCCAAAGCTGGCGGCCTACGGAATCGACCCGGAAAAGGTCACCTACATCCCAAACTACGTCTCGGCCAAGCGCTTTTCCAAGGTGGATGAGCAGCGCAAAAAGGAGCTGCGCCGCGAGTGGGGCCTGGATCCGGAGCGGTTTACCGTGGTCTGCGCCGGCCAGCTGCAGACCAGAAAGGGCGTCATGGAGTTTGCCAAGATCGCCGAGCGGCTGCCGCAGATGCAGTTTGTCTGGGCGGGCAACTTTGCCTTTGGCAACATGAGCGACGGCCACAGGGAGCTGGAACAGCTGCTGCAGAACCACCCGAAAAATCTGCTCTTTACCGGCCTTGTCGATCGGGAGAAGATGCCGCAGATCTACCAGATGGGCGATGTCATGCTGCTGCCAAGCTTTGACGAGCTGTTCCCGATGACGGTGCTGGAGGCGATGAGCTGTGGGCTGCCGATTCTGCTGCGCGACTTGGATCTGTACAGGGTGATCCTGGACGGCTACTATCTGAAAGCGCAGGACAACGACGGCTTTGTCGAGCAGCTGCTGAGCCTTTCCACCGACAGTGAATATTACGCCAGAGCTCTGCAGATGAGCGGGGAAGGCAACGCCTTTTACAGCGAGGAGCACGTGCTGTCGATGTGGCGGCAGTTTTACCATCAGGTGATGGAGGAGAGCATCCGTAAACAGGAAACATTCAGAAAGCCGCTGAAGAAGGTTCTTCAGATGGCGACGGGAGGAACAAGATGAACAACGCACAGGGAAAGCATTACGGCAAAAGCCTGCTTTTTATTGCGGCCACCTTTTTGGTGCTGTGTGTCTGGCTGCTGCGGGAGTACAGCCTGCCAAAGCTGTGGGAGCTGATCCTCGGGGTGCGCCCGGGATGGATTCTGGCAGCGGTGGGGCTGATGGTGCTCTACTGGCTGCTGGAAGCAGGGGGACTGCACCTGGCGGTGCGGCGGTTTGCGCCGGACCAGCAGCCGGGCACTACCTTTTGCGCCACCATGATCGGGCAGTTCTTCAACTGCATCACCCCCTTTTCCAGCGGCGGCCAGCCGATGCAGGCGTTTTATCTGATGAAGCGGGGGATGGCGCTCTCCTTTGCCAGCTGCTCGCTGATGATTAAATTTATCGTCTACCAGTTTGTGCTGACCATCTATTCGGCCATCACCTTGTTTTTGTGTTTCAAGACTTTCACCAGCGAGATTTCGGCAGTGGGGTGGCTGGCCTTTGTGGGCTTTGGCGTCAACATTCTGGTCATCACGGCGCTGCTGTGCCTGGGATTTTTCCGGGGGCCGGCGGAGAAGTTTTTGTACGGCATTGTCTCGCTGCTCAAAAAGCTGCGCATTATCGGGCAGGAGAAGGCCGAGCGCGCCAACGCCCGCATCGCTAAGGAGCTGGAGGAGTTTTATGAGGGCTTTGCGCAGATCCGCGGCGACATCGGCGGCATCCTCAAAATTTCGCTTCTGACCGCGGTGCAGCTGACCGCCTTTTTCCTCATCCCGCTGTGCATCTTTTACGCCTTTGGTTTGGGAAGGGTGGACATCCTGCTGATGATCTGCGCGGGCGCGTTTGTGTTAAACTTCACCTCCTTCATCCCGCTGCCGGGCGCGGCCGCCGGGGCGGAGATAGGTTTTCACACCGTATTTGGCTTGTTTTTCCCGACCCGTTTTTTGAGCCTTGCCATCCTGTTGTGGCGGCTGCTGACCTTCTACCTGCCGATTCTGGTGGGCGGCATCTTTACCGCGACGGCGGGCGTCTGGCAGAAGGCAAAACCGGGCAGATCCGGCAAGGGCAAACAGATTTCGGCATCCTAGCTGCCGGAATCTGTTTTTTCTTTTCCGGCTTGAACCGGACGGCGCTTTGCGGTATAATCAAGAAAACAATTCCAAACGGTAAGGAGAGAGAACATGGACTTTTTATCCCGCATGCTCAAGGGGCTGGTGGTGGGCGTCGCCAACATCATCCCCGGCGTCAGCGGAGGCACAATGGCGGTTGTAATGGGCATCTACGACAAGCTGATCGGGGCGGTGTCCGACCTGCGGCGCGACTTTAAAAATTCGGTGATCTATCTGTTTCCCATCGGCGTGGGCGCGCTGCTGGGTATCCTGCTTTTCAGCTACCTGATCGAGTATCTGCTGGCAAACTTCACCATGCCGACCAACATCTTTTTCCTGGGGTTGATTCTGGGCAGCATCCCGATGATCTACCGGCGGGCCACCCGGGAGAAGCTCAAAAAGGTGAGCCTGCTGCCCTTTGCCGCCAGCTTTGCGGTGATGATTGTGATGACCCTGCTGCAGAATGTGACCGACGCCGGCAGCGCGCTGATCACCACCCTGGATGTGGGCAGCGCCATCCGCTTGTTTTTGTCGGCGGTGGCAGCGGCGGCCTGCATGATTATGCCGGGCATCAGCGGCTCGATGATTATGGTGCTGCTGGGCGTCTACACCTCGGTGCTGACCGCCATCTCCTCCTTCAACATCCCGGTGCTGATTCCGGTGGCGCTGGGGGTTTTGCTGGGTGTGTTCTGGGGCGCCAAGCTGATCGACTGGTGCATGAAGCGGTTTGAGCAGCAGACCTACTTTGCAATCCTGGGTCTGATTGCTGGCTCCATCCTGCCGATTCTGCTCAACGCCGGCTATACGCCGGGGCTGCATACCCTGCTGTCGCTGATCGCCCTGATTGCGGGCGCCGCTATCGCCTTCTGGATGAGCAGGATGGATGGCCAGCAAGGATAAAGCCGATTGATATTTTCAATCCATTTTTGGGACAGGTGTGAAAAACGCACCTGTCCTTTTGTTTTGCGGGACAAAAGAATATGAACGATCAGTAAATAATACTAGTTTGAATCGCAACAAAATTGTGGACATCTTGACGTGAAAAAGACTTAAGTAGTATAATGTAAGGGAATAAAAAAGAAAATTTGTACAGAAAAAATGAAAAAAGGGAGGTAATTTTATGAAACTGAAACGACTGGGCGCGCTGCTGCTGACGATGACGATGTGTTTTTTGACCTCCTGCAGCAATCCGGCTTCGGCGGATGAGAGCTCGGCGGAGAGTACGGTGATCCGTGTCGGGGTCAGCGGGGACTTCTACCCCTTCTGCTATCAGGAGAACGACCAGCTCAAGGGCTTCGAGGTGGACATGTGGGATTACATCGCGGAGCAGAACGGCTGGGAGGTCGAGTACACAGTGGCGGATTTTTCGGGACTGTTCGGCATGCTGGACACCGGCCGCATCGACACGGTGGCCCGCCAGACCTCCTCGGACAACGAGGCCAGACGGGAAAAATATCTCTTCTCGGACGTCTATCTCTACTCGACCTACAACCTGGTGGTCCGCGCCGACAGCGAACTGGAGGAGCTTGAGGACTTTAAAGGGACGCGCATCGGCGTTGTGATGGGCGGAGACGGCGAGCTCAACCTCAAAAAGCTCAACGAGGAGAACGACCTCGGCATCGAGATTGTCGGCTATGAAGGCACGCCGGCGATGGACAGCGACATCGAGATGGGGCGCATCGACGGCCGGGTGGCCCCGATGCTGCAGACCAAGATGAACATTGAGCAGAACGGTCAGGATTTTAAGATTACCGACAACGTGGTCTACACCGAGGCGGCGGCCTACCCCTTCCAGAAAGACAATACCGAGCTGGCAGAAGCGGTCAACCAGACCCTGCAGCAGATGCGGGAGAGCGGCAAGCTCAGCGAGCTGTCCGAGCAGTGGTTTGGACTGGACGCCACCAACCCGCCGGAATAACGACTTTGCAAAAAAAGGAAATACGAAAAAAGTCTGATCCAACAACACGTTGTTTTGGGTCAGGCTTTTCTTACATCATCCTCGAAAATAACAGATTGTATTTTCAAACAGAAAAAATCCAAATTGTCAAGACAGAGAAGACAGAAGAAATAAAAGGAGAAGCCGGATGTTTGACAGTTCTTTTTTCTTTCATTTGTTTCCCATTATGTTCCGGTATATCGATGTCACCCTCGGCATTTCGCTGGCGGCGCTGCTGCTGGCGCTGCTGATTGCCGTCGTCATCGCGGCGGCGTACTATCTGAATATCCCAGGGCTCAAGCAGGTCTGCGCGGCGTGGGTTTCGCTGTTCCGCGGGACGCCGCTGCTGGCGCAGCTTTTCTGGATCTGCTACGGACTGCCGCAGGTGATTGTGCCGATGCAGCGGGTCAGCGTGATGACCCTGATCATCTGGGGCGTCGCCTTCAACGCCTCTTCCTACATGTCCGAGACGCTGCGCGGGGCGCTCTCCTCGGTCAGCTCCGCCCAGATGGAGGCAAGCCTTGCCTGCGGCATGACGAGGATGCAGGGCTTCTGGCACATTGTCTTTCCGCAGGCGGTGCGGGTGGCGGTGCCGGGGCTCTCCAACAACTTTGTGGACATCATCAAGCAGTCCTCGCTGGCCTTCACCCTGGGCGTCACCGAGATCATGGCGGTGGCCAGGATGGAGGGCTCGACCAATCTGAAGTTTCTGGAATCCTTCACCGCGGTCATGGCGGTGTACTGGCTGATTGTGACCTTTTTTAACTATCTGCAGAAGCTGCTGGAAAAGTGGCTGTCCAGGATGTATTGATCGGCAAAGGAGGGGTGCGTGTTGAGCGAGGTCATGCTGAGAGTGGAAAATTTAAAAAAATCCTTTGACGGCAGGGTGGTGCTGGACGGCATCGATTTGCAGGTGCATCAGGGCGAGGTGGTGGCGGTGATCGGTCCGTCCGGCACCGGCAAATCGACGCTGCTGCGCTGCATCGACCTGCTGGAACTGCCCGACGAGGGCAGCATCACCATCGGGGAGGTGGCGGTGCAGGCGCCCGGAATTTCCCGCAGGCAGCAGTACCAGCTGCGGGCGCAGACGGCGATGGTCTTTCAGCAGTACAGCCTGTTTGCCAACAAGACGGCGCTGCAGAACATCACCGAGCCGCTGATCCGGGTCAAGAAGATGCGCAAGGAGGAGGCCCGGCAGAAGGCGCGCGAGGTGCTGAAGCTGGTGGGGCTGGAGGACAAGGAGGACGCTTATCCCTCCCATCTGTCCGGCGGGCAGCAGCAGCGGGTGGGCATCGGCCGCGCGATTGCCACCGGGCCGAAGCTGATGCTGCTGGATGAGCCGACCTCCTCGCTCGACCCGGAGCTGGTGGGCGGGGTGCTGGAGGTCATCCGCAAGCTGGCGGCCAGACACATGACCATGCTGCTGACCACCCACGAGATGGACTTTGCGCGGTCGGTGGCGGACCGGGTCATCTTTCTGGCCGATGGCAGGATTCAGGAGGAGGGCACGCCGGCGGAGATCTTCGATCACCCGCAAAACCCCCGCCTGCAGAGCTTTTTGGCCAGCCATTTCAGGAGGGAGCTGTCGTAGCGGTCGAATAAAGTATAAAAAAGGCAGGAAGCGGCGCTCCCTGCCTTTTTTGTGTGCCCGGGAATGTGAGCTGTACATGAAAAATTCAATATTTTTCATAAAAACAGACACAAAATTTATACAACACGCTCGAAATTGGATTTCATATTGACATTCTTATGTGCAGTATGCTATGATGACCAATAGGAAATCCCTGCGCATACGATGTGAGGGGGATACTTTTTTGTTTTCAGGAGGGGATCAAGGATGGATTCCATGGAAGAAAAGAGCACTTCCGCGCCGGAAGCTGCCTCCAAAAAGGATTTGCAGGAACATCCGCACATCAAAAAGGTCATGAGTTTGGAGAGCCTTGTGTTCTTCATCATCGTAGCGGCGCTGTTCGGGCTGCTGGGCACCCGGATGGGCGCGATCAACATGATCAACACCATGATGCAGACCGCCTATCAGCTGCTGCTGGACACCGTCTTTTACATTATGGCCATCGCGGTGCTGGCGGGCGCGCTGTCGGGACTGTTCACCGAGTTTGGTATCGTGGCGATCATCAACAAGATTCTCTCGCCCCTGATGAAGCCGGTCTATGACCTGCCGGGCGCCAGCGTGGTCGGCATCCTGGCGACCTATCTGTCGGACAACCCGGCGATTTTGACCCTGGCCGAGGATCAGGGCTTCCGCCGGTACTTTAAACGCTACCAGCTGCCGGCGCTGACCAACATCGGCACCGCCTTTGGCATGGGCCTCATCATCACCTCGTTCATGGTGGGCATCCTTTCGCCGAGCGGGGAGAGCTTTGTGGTGCCGGCGCTGATCGGCAACCTGGGCGCCATCATCGGCAGCGTGGTCAGCGTGCGGCTGATGCTGATGTTCACCGCCAAGGTCTACGGCAAGACCGAGGACTGCGAGGTGGAGGGCATCAACGCCATCATGTACACCGACTACCGCATGGTTCGTCCCGGCAACGTGGGCACCCGTTTTCTGTCGGCGATGCTGGATGGCGGCAAGTCCGGCGTCGAGATGGGCATGGCGATCATCCCGGGCGTTCTGATCATCTGCACCTTTGTCATGATGCTGACCAACGGCCCTTCGGCGGACGGCACCTACACCGGCGCGGCCTATGAGGGCATCGCGCTGCTGCCGGCCATCGGCGACAAGCTGGAGTTTATTTTGCAGCCGCTGTTCGGCTTCACCAGCTCCCAGGGCGTCTCGGTGCCGATCACGGCGCTGGGCGCGGCGGGCGCGGCCATCGGCCTGGTTCCGCAGATGGTGCAGGACGGGCTGGCAGGCGGCAACGACATCGCGGTTTTCACCGCCATGTGCATGTGCTGGAGCGGCTACTTAAGCACCCACGTCGCGATGATGGACAGCCTGGGCTACAGCAACATGACCGGCAAGGCGATCATCAGCCACACGATTGGCGGCCTGGTCGCGGGCGTAGCGGCGCACTGGATTTACATTTTAGTCAGCATGCTGTAATTTGGCAGCAAAAAAAGCGAGGAGAAAATCCTCGCTTTTTGTTGCCCGCAGTTGCATGTTGGGATGCAACTTTTTGTTCGTTTTGGGGTATAGGTAGAGGGGACTGCGGCTCCCCGGGGGGCTTTTTTGCAGGGGCGGGGGCCCCTGCGGCCCACGATATGCGGGCGCTCCGCGAGAGCATGGCAAAGCCATGCTCGGCACCCGGGTGACTTTCGTTTCACGACGAAAGTCGCCAAAGGCGTGCCAGGGGCGCTGCCCCTGGACCCCGCTGGGGGGCCGACTGAAAAGTGGAACACTTTTCAGTCCCATCCCCCCAGCAGCGCGGCGCGCTGCTCCCCCCAGAAAGGGGATAGCGGCACTGACGCAGAGGGATTTGCCACTTTGACACAGTGAAGCAATTGGCATTTCTTTCTCCCGAAGCTCCATGGGGGAAACACCGGCTGCTTTTAAACCGTGGCGCGGGGATTACAGGCACCGAATGTGTCAGCTGTGTCGGTTTTGTGTCAGGTTTGTGTCAAGGAATTTGGCTTTGTTAAGCCATTTGTTGACCCTTGACACAGAAAACACAGTATTTCTATCAAAAGATATTTTATAATAGCATATATAGAGAGAGTTAGGAAATTACTGTGTCAACTGTGTCAGTGTGTCAGGAAGCCTTCCCCCTAATCAGCCCGCCCCACCGCGCCACGGTTTGAAAGCAGAAAGTGTGACTCCTGCCACCCCCGGGGAGAAAACAAGACCGATTTGCTCACAGTTTCAAAGTGGCAAATCGGCCTGGGTCAGTGGATGAAACCCTATCGAGGGGGTTGCGGGAACCGCAGGGGGAGCGAAGCGTCCCCCTAGGGGAGTACCCAGAGGGGTGTCCCCTCTGGGAGATTCTTTGGTGACTTTCTCATCGGGGAGAAAGTCACCCGGGGCGCCGAGCATGGCAAGGCCATGCTCTCGCGGAGCGCCCGCATCAGGAGGCGTAGGAGCTGCCAGCTTCACAAAATCCTCCCGGGGCGCCGAGCATGGCAAGGCCATGCTCTCGCGGAGCGCCCGCATAGTGGGTGCAGGGACCCTCGTCCCCGCAAAAAAGAAAGGGGGCCCCGCCGGCCCCCAAAAAATCTTTTTTATCCGCGCAGCACGCAAATGCCGACCAACCCCGGCCCGGTGTGCACCCCCAGCGCGGGGCTGATCTGCCCGCGCACCTCAATGACGCCCTGCGGAATCTTCTTTTTGACCTCCTCAATCAGGGCCTGCGCCTCCTCGGCGGCGCCGCCGTGCATCACCGCCAGCATCACCTTCGGGCAGCCGTCGGCAAACTTCTGCGCCAGCTCCAGCACCTTTTTGATCGAGGGCGTCCGGCCGATGCACTTGGCAATCGGGTAGTAGCAGCCCTCCTCGTTGCAGGAGATGACCGGCTTTAGGGCGATGGCGCTGCCAAGCATGGCCGCCACTTTACCGATGCGCCCGCCCTTCTGCAGGTATTCCAGCGTCTTGAGACAGAAAAATACCTTGCTGTGGGGGATCAGCTGCTCGGCGGTCTGGCAGAGGGTGTCAAAGTCCATCCCCTCCTCCAGCAGCTGGGCGCAGCGGATGGCGATGATGCCGCTGCCAATCGAGATGTTCTTCGAGTCGATGACCCGGCACTCCAGCTTGGTGTACTCCTCGCAGACCACCCGCATCATGTTGCAGGTGCCGCTCAGGCCGCTGGAGATGCAGATGGCCAGCACCTGCCGGTAGCCCTCCTCATGGATGCGGTCCAGGACAGCGGTAATCATGGCCCCGTCCGGCAGCGAGGTTTTGGGAATCTCGTTCGGCAGCCGGCGGTAGACCTCGCCCGCGTCGATGGTCAGCCCATCCAGATATTCCGCTTCGTTGAAGATGATCTTCAGCGGGATGGTGAAGATGTGGTAACGCTCCTGCAGCTCGGGTGGCACGTCGCTGCCGGAATCGACCAGGATGGCGATTTTCTGTCTGTCCAAGCAAATCCGCTCCTTTTGTTTGACGTGGTATAAAAAACCATGTTTTGTAGTTTCTAAGAAGATTTTATATCCCCCACACAAAATTGTCAAGAGAGACGGGGGAAAGAGGATGTAAAAAGTTTGTGGCGGTGAGATATGCGCTTGCAATCCTTGAACAAACCGGGTACAATGAAAGAAAAAACTTGCCGCAAGGGGAGGAAAATCAAGATGACAGAAGGGTTCCAGATCATTTCAAACCGCTGTGACCGCAGCGCGTGCGACATCCGTTTTTTAAACCAGCAGGTGGCGGACAAGGCCACCGCCTTTCACAGCAGCTTTCCGCAGTACCGCCCGACGCCGCTGCGCCGCCTGCAGGCGCTGGCCGGACAGATGGGGGTGGGCGAAATCTTTGTCAAGGATGAGTCTTACCGCTTTGGGCTCAACGCATTCAAGGTGCTGGGCGGTTCGTTTGCCATCGGGCAATATATCGCGCAGCGGCTGGGCAGGGACCTTAGCGAGCTGCCCTATTCGGTGATGACCTCGCCGGAGGTGAAAAGGGAGCTGGGCGAGCTGACCTTTGTCACCGCCACCGACGGCAACCACGGCCGGGGCGTGGCCTGGACCGCCAACCAGCTGGGACAGAAGTCGGTGGTCTATATGCCAAAGGGCTCGGCGCCGGAGCGGCTGGAAAATATCCGCAAGGAAAATTCCGACGCCTCAATCACCGACCTGCGCTATGACGACACGGTGCGCCTGGCAAAGCAGCGCGCCGAGCAGCCCAACTGCGTGCTGGTGCAGGACACCTCCTGGGACGGCTACACCGAGGTGCCCTCCTGGATTCTGCAGGGCTACACCACCATGGCAAACGAGGTAAGGGAGGCGCTGGAGTGCCAGCAGCTGCTGGCGCCCACCCACATCTTTTTGCAGGCGGGCGTCGGCTCGATGCCGGCGGCGCTGGCGGGATATTTTACCAATATCTATGCGCAGCACAAACCCATCATCACGGTGGTGGAGCCAAACAAGGCCGACTGCATCTTCCGCACCGCCAGGGCCGCGGACGGCAGGCTGCACTTTGTCACCGAGGAGATGAACACCATCATGGCCGGACTTGCCTGCGGCGAGCCCTGCCCCATCGCCTGGGAGGTGCTGCGCGGCTGCGCAGACTTCTTCATCTCCTTCCCGGACTATGCCGCCGCCAAGGGCATGCGCATCCTCTCCAGCCCGCTGCCGGGGGACGAGCGGATTGTCTCCGGCGAGTCGGGGGCCTCGGCCTTCGGCTGCGTGATGGAGATTCTCAGCAATCCCGCCCTTTCCTCCCTCCGCGAGCAGCTGGGGATTGACAGCCATTCCCGCCTGCTCTTTATCAGCACCGAGGGCGCGACCGACCGGGAGAATTACAGGGCGATTGTCTGGGACGGGAAGTATCCCAGTTTTTAGGGGCTTCGCCCCTAGCCCTTTTTTGCGAGGAGCCGCACCTCCGGTGCACCCCTCTGCGCTCCCCAATGTATGGGCGCTCCGCCCCATGCCCCGGCCTACTTTCTCGCGTAGAGAAAGTAGGCAAAGATACGCCAGGAACCTCCTGGTTCCTGGACCTCCGGCACAA
>PPYF01268407.1_pt1 | contig 15582 bp, 11 predicted proteins | sample 1559871 | NCBI WGS metagenome assembly PPYF01 (sample SAMN08240021, study PRJNA423297) | Human gut metagenome, whole genome shotgun sequencing project. | reverse complement strand
GTTGCCGATTACTTAGTCTGCTGCGCCTTTCATACATGGCGTTATCCTAGCTCTTTTTTCTTAGCTAGGACAGCCCCTATTTTTATACGGTATTTTAAAGTAATCTAAATATTCCTTGAACCTGTCTTGAGCGGTTAGACACGTATCCATCAGATAGCCTTTCATCTCATCCCATTCCTGTAATCCCCTATAATAAAACATTTTTAGGTCTTCACCAAGAATGAATGGAACGATGTCATTCCTGAGGCATTCTTTAAAGAGAATAAGCCTCCCCACTCGTCCGTTTCCATCCTGAAAAGGATGAATCCTTTCAAATTGTACGTGAAAATCGATAATATCTTGTAGATCCTTTTTTTTGGATGCGTTGTAACATGAAAGAAGAGTTTTTATTCGTTCAGGAACATCTTCAGGACTTGTGGTCGTCATTCCTCCAACTTCATTGGGTATTTTTTTATAGTCTCCCACAGTAAACCAACTGTTACGGGCATCACTTGTACCAGACTTCAAGACCGCATGAATCTGTTTGATGAACTTTTCGCTGAGTATATGGTTTGCGTTACTGATGGCAATATCAATGCAACGGAAATGGTTTGATGTTTCTATGATATCGTCAACATTGACAACCTGATTTTCAAGACCAATGGTATTCGTTTCAAAGATGTAGCGAGTCTGATCATGAGTCAGCTTGCTCCCCTCAATATGGTTTGAATTGTAGGTCAATTCGATCTGAACCTTGTGATAGATTCCTCCCGAAAGACGTCCGTCCATTTCCGTCTGCAAAATCTCAAGCAACGTTGTAGGAAGCCTTTTATTGATTCTGTCAGGCCGTTCCGCATGCTCAGGAATATTCCACGTTTTTCCAGTAAGAAAAGCACCAGAAATTTTTCCAAGAGCGCAGTAATTACGAACCACTGTCACTCTTCCGTTCTGGGGAATCACCCGGAACGTATGGTTTCCCGTGTTGATCCACTCTCCCCTCACCGTATGAGAAAGCTGGTAGGCGACTTTCAAGCGGGATTCCAGCTCTCCGATCTCCTCCTCAAGGGATTTTTTCTGTGCTTTCAGATTGATAAACTGTGCGAGGGTATCCTCCCACTCAGGATGCGAGGAGCCTTTGAAACGCGGGCAATCTTCTTTCCAGAAACACGGCGGACACAGAGGAGCAAGTCCCTGTGCCGTTCGAATTGCGTTCAGATTCAGCCAGTGTTCTTTCAGGTCATTCATCGTCTCCCAGAATTCGGAAGCCATATCCAGACATCGGGCAACATCCGTATCTTCAGGAAGAAACGGACCAAAGGCTTTTGCATCGCACATGGACAGACAGAGAACCCACCCCTGAATGTCGCAAGCTGAAGCATCAGGAAGGGATACCCCAAGGCATCCGTTACATATTTCAGGGAACGTCCTGTGGTAGAGGACTTCCCCCGTATCCTGTACGAGGTTAAAGACGGGCAGATTCCAATAGGTTTTGAGTAATGCCGTCTGACCGCCGATCTGCATGGCATAACTTTCAGGAAGGGTTGCTGGTATCTTTGTTGTGGATTTGACTTCAAGAATCCGTACAGACGGATGTGGTTGGTCAGTCACCAGCGTGAAATCCAGATGGGCCTTGATCGGGATGTCTTCATGTCTGATCTCGATTTCCAGCTGAGAGAGGGGAGATAAGCCATATCCGACGAGAGCCTGATGGACACCCGTCTCGAACCAGTGCCCGCGTTGTAAAAGCAGTTGGCGTTTGAGAGCCCCAGCCGTGCCCCTATACTCAGGAACGAAGAGCTTGCCAGCAAGTGCGGCCCGTGGGCAGTCCAGCATCTTTCCTATGTCCGACATGCCGACATATTGGGAGCGGTCGCCAAGCTGAATGGCTGTGCGTTGTTCGGCACTGCGTTCCAATCCACAGCGAAGTATTTTCAACAATCCTTCCGCACCCGCATTTCTGCTCGTTCCGTCCATCCCTATTCCTCCCATTTGATGACAGAAACAGAAAGAGCTGCCCATTACAGACAGCCCTTTCTGCTATGCAGCATATTTCCACCATATTTTCCGTTGGGGGTTCCATTTGAACCCGGCAGCCATGAGCGAATCTTTGTGAGGAACCGTATCTCCCCTTGCGACGATGCACTGTTGGCCATTCTGTGCCGGAACGACCTGATAGGTGATGCCTTCCATATCCGGCAGTTTCAAAAGTCCTTCTGGTGTTCGATTTAAGGCACTCGAATCCGAGTCCGCTTGTGTTTTCCTTTGTAAAACATCTTTTTTGATTTGCGGCCCCTTTATGGGCGTTTTTTGAGGCATGACCGTTTTTGACCAATTTGGGATCACCTCTCCGTCCGTATCTTCCTCCGTGACGATGCCGAGCATGGCTGAAAGCGCGTACCTGCGCATATAGGTCATGCTGATACCCACTCCTTGGGGATCGGCCTTGGGCAGAGGAACCACGGCAAGGCTGGCCTGCCATTGCCCCGACTCCGCGTGAGTGAGTTTCGTGACCAACCCAAGATATCCCGGTTCGGCAGGAACCGGATACTGACAAAGCCATATACCGTTAGAAAGCAAGGCGTCACGGCAGGAGTCCATGACGCTGTTCAAGGTGGCGTACTTGCTCTTGGTGAACGGGTTGTTGGCATCTTTGGTTGCCGGTTGGAGTTGACGTTGAACGTTGATGAGGGCTTTGGCGAGTTCAGTGGTATCCTGTGAATTGTAGTTGTGCATGGTTCCTCCGGTAAAAAAATACTCCCTCCAGAACTACTGGAGAGAGTATTTTAAAGAGATTCTTCCCTTATTATCTGGAATGTAATATATATTTATTTATACATGAACAACAATCAAAAAAATAATCAGTTTTAATAATCAGATAGGATCATCTCACATATATCTTTCTGTAGTATAATTCAATTCTTCGACAATCCTTTTTCTGAGGTGCTCTGGTTCAAGCAGTGTAGCTTCTTTGCCATAGCTCAACACCCATTTGATCACTTCCATGTCAGATTGTGCTGTTATGGTTAGAATAATCGATCCATCAGGAAAGGCTTCTATTTTTTGTCCAGAACTCCAGTGTCGTTCACAGATATAATCTGAAGCGGGAAGAATGAATTTGATGCGAACTTGAAATGGAATCTTTTCTGGCACTATTCCGAATACATCCCCCTGAGCAAGAGAAAAAGCTTGAGTATCTTGTTCATGGAGCACCAGCCGTGTTGGACAGGTTTCAAGAATACGATGTAGGGCCAATGTCATTACGCCAAGTATTTGTTTTCCCTTTTTAGCTATTCTCCAACCTTTTATATAAAGCCCTTCACGATAAACTAAAATGCAACCCGGTACAAAGGAATGTATTTTAGGATAAGATGGCGAACGAGGCCAATATAAAATATCCAATACACGTCGTTCACCGTACGCAGAAATAATACCTTCTAGTACTTCTTCATGAGGAGTATAATCTATACTCCCCTTCGTAAAATATAACTCAGAGGTTTTAAATTGATTTTTTCCATCCCCCACCAACGACGCTACTTTCTCAGTTGCCTGTTCCAATAAAAATTGATGTTCACGTGGTAAAATTTGATGAACAAATTCCTTACATAACAGTAGTTGATTATATTCGGCTACTGTTACAAGCAGAGGAGTAGACAAGTTATTCCTTTCAATTTGATACCAATTTTGTCTATCTGAAGTCCATTTTTTTATTTTACATGTGTGCGTCGATTCTATTTGTTCAATCAACCTTAGTATTGTTTGTCGTGAGCAATTTAGCTTTTCTGCAAGTTGTCTCAGAGAATACGCCTTATGGCCAAATATTAAAATTCCAAATAAGTGAATAGCTTTCCGAGATGCTGTTGATAACTGGTCAATTTTATCAGGCATTATATTGTGTCCAACTGATGCCTATTTTGAATAAGACCAGTAAGCAAATTTTTTTTCTTTTTTATTATAAATAATAAGAGTATTATTGCAAATAAAAAAAGAATAGTCATATGGTGATGTGCCATCAAAAGGATTTTTGATAGTTTTTACCTTTTTTAAGTCATTTGAAACATACAATTCACCATTATTGAAACATACAATTATATTTTCGTTTTTAAAACACGAAATATCAAAATTATAACCATCAACAAAATCACGTTTAAAAGAGTACCATTCTTTACCATCTTTTGATGAATAAACCTTTCCACCTATGACAATATTAAATGTATTATTCCAAAATAGCTTCTTAAATTCAATTGAAAGCCCTTCTTCTACTTTTTCCCAGTTTTCACCATCCAACGAAACAGCAATAAAGTTTTCTTCACAATCTCTATCATCTTCAGCATAAACTATGTATTTTCCATCATGGATACATATTTTTGTATTATATCTATAAAAGTCATCATTATCTTTAAAATTATACACGATGTAAAATCTTTTAAGATCTTCAGACTCAATTATTATTGAATTATCATAGCACGAACTTCCTTCAGTATTGAATAGTATACCAGATTTTGTGTATGTATAATCTATTGGGTGTGTACATATAAAATACCATTTTTTATTATCATAAATAATATCAATAAGTTCTATATCTTCACTAGAGCATGACGATAACTTTAATTTTACAAACCCCTTTCCGTCATATGAATATTTTTGCCCATTTAAATCAAACCAAATATTATTAATATTTACAGGATATTGAATGTCTTTTATTGAATTTTTTAACGTAAATCCTTTAAACCCCCTTGTTCTATAAAATGAAGTATTATCTTCATGGATAGCAAAAACATATTCTCCATTATTAAATATAATATCTGTTACTTCTGGATACCAATACCCCTCATGATGTTTCAATGGAATACTTTGAATATTCCACTCTGGTTCACCCCACTTCATTACGTCAACAAATTGATTCTCTTTTTGAACACTAGGTATATCATCTGCTTTATCACTATCAATGCACTCAATATTAGTTTGCTCTATACATTCTTCTTTTATTTCTTCTTGAATAGAATCTTCTATAAGCAATTGATTGGTAAGCTTTAACCCAACCAGCATTTCAGCAGCAACATCAGATAGTGGTAGCTGGCAGTCCAAATCAACATTCAGTTTTGATATGGTACGTGCAAGCAGGCGTTTTAGCGCCGCTTCGGGCGATATGGACAGTTCATCACTCAACGCCTCGATAACTTCGGATTTATCAGTATATTGAGTATAAATACCATTGAGTGTAGTAAAAACTTGTGAAGAAACATTCTCTACCGCAAAATATCCAAAATCATCCTTATCGCTCGGAATATGAGCGATAAGGAGCTCCCTATATGTATCAAACCCCTGTTTTTTGATTTCCTCAACAAGAGTATCCATGAACATATTCATGGAAATCTGCTCCTTAGGGTTCAACCCAACTGTTCGGAGAGCCTTTCGCATGAACAACATGTCGTTATAATTCCACCCGTCACTCTTGTATCCGTAAAAATCATTGATGATTTTGAGCATTCGCAAGTACGGCGTAGGGTAAGTTACATCATAATCGCGATCCTCAAGAGTAAGGAGCCAGCCTTGAAGATTCTGCGATATTTCAAGCTGATCCATCCGCTTTTCCAAATCCTGAAAACGTTGAAGCGTCCGTTCCGCCAGAAGACCTACAAGATTTCTCGTCTCTTCTTCTTTGATCGCAAGGGTGACCAAATTATTTTTCAGAGTAAGAAGAGAATGAGCGGTCATCATCTGCTGTTCTTGCAGCATATTGATATAACGGAGAGATGCCTTTTGCATTTGGATCAGGTCAGCGGTATTGGCTCGCTCCATTGCTCCGGTTTGCCCAGAAAGCTGATTCCAGCAGCGCTTGAAGAACCCCTGATTCCGGATTTGACCAAGCCTCTCTTCAGTGCAAGATAAGAGACGGGTACAATCGAGGGCAAGCTGTTCCGCTTCCGCACTCTTGCTTCGTGCCCACGCCATTTTACTTTCAAGCATACCATCTATGGATTGGATTTCTTTCTCGGTCAGTGCAAGCATGGTACTCTCCTTATATTTTCTCTATAGTTGTCCGAGCGCGCTCTCCAGCCTCATCAATTCTTGAAAATTGCTGAGAGAGAAGGCTTTCCAAAATATTTTCGTGCTCCATAACCTTGGTGAACAAAATCTGGCATCCCAGTATGTTCTGGGATGTCCGTTGCAGTTCCTCGGCAGCACTTCTCAAGTCTTCCGTGTTTCGGAGCAGCTCTCTGTAAGGACGTTCAATGTGATTCTCAATGGCGCATTGCATGGCAAGGCCGGCAATCAAACCACCGGCTATGCCGCCAAGAAGCGGAGCCATCAAGGATGACGAGAATCCCAGTGCAGTGACAGCACTTTCCGCTGCGATGGCCCCTAACGTTCCTCCGACAACGCCAGATGAGGTGTTCAGCACGTTTTTGCCTTGTCTTTCAAAGAACTCCTCACGGCTGATATTGCCCAATCCCAGGGAAACCATGTCCTTCACCGCATCAATGGCGCATACGACCCCTACGGCAACGGCATTCGTTTTTGCGAGGGACTTGAGACCTTGCTTGGACAGCGTATCAATGAGCACCTTTTCAGAACCGTAGCGAACAAGAAGGCTTTGAGCGCCGACAACAGAACCGGCTTTGACGGCACTGTCCGCGGCGGAAGAAGCCGTCTCCACTAAAATTTCGACAACAGCCTCTTCCTCAGAGAGCTTTCCCTCTCGAACCATTTGGATATACCGGACAACATTGAGAGTTCCGCAGACAACAGCTGACATTGCAGCCGCTCCAGCGGCGGCTTTACCCATCTGCTGTAGAGTGGAAGCGGTCTTGTAGCGCGATTCCATTTGCTCCACTTTGGATATATCGCCTTCACCCATGCGCGTCGCTTCCTCTTTGGATAATTCCGAAGAAGAGACTCCCTCATGCTCCAGTCTGCTGTTCGCCTTTTGCGCTGTTTGCTTATAGGCTTCTGTCTGAAGAGGATCTCCTCCACGAGCATCATTGCCTTGGGCTGCTGCTTCCGCATGTTCTTTGATACTGACGCTGCCGTCCTTCGGTGTGACCTGTTCACTGGGGGCTAGATACGTATCCGCCTCACCGTACTTCACCTTCCCGTCTTTTACCTGAGAGAACCCTGTTTCCCCTCGTCCGGCGGTTGTTTCCGCATTGGCTCCATATTTGGATTGAGCGATATGAACGCTCTCGCCTCCTTTGGTGATGGCGATATCGGCTACACCATCGTTTCCAGCACGGTTCAACTGGTTCCATTCCGGCTTGTACTGATCGGTGATGGCCTGCAAATCTTTATCCTTAAGGATGGCATCGAGATTAAAAGACTCGGCATGGAACTCCTCCGCAATGAATCCTCCTTTCTGGGAAGGCAGTTGCGAAGTATCGAGGCGACATTGGATGTGCGTTCGACTCCGAAGAGTAGCTTCTATCATCTTGGCCATCTGCTGCTTTGCCGCATGGGAAAAAACAGGGGTCGTGGACACAATCTGCTTAAAAATCTTTCCAGCTTCCTCTTCCCTAGAAAATTTGGTCTGCATAAGTCTCGCCTCCTGTGGATGGTTTCAACGATACCGCTAGACTAATGGAAGATCTTTCCAGACGCCGGAAAGATGGAAAGAATTTTTTGAACACAACAGGTTTGTTCCGCGTGACCACTAAAAAGTATCCAATATATCCCTGAGCCAACTCACACGCCGTGCCGTCATTTCGAGCCTCCAGCCTGTCGTGATAAGGCCAGCGGAAGTTCCTCCAAGGACAGACATCATCGTGTCGCATGAACCTTCCCGATATTTGAGCCAAGCCCTTTGGGAATCACGCAACAAAGTCTTTTGCTTCTCATCCATTGCCTGCATTGTTTTTTTGTACGTGGCGTTAAGAAGAGCTTCTATGCGCTCATCTTCCGCAGTCAGGCAATCCTTCATTTCAACGGTGACACCACCGCTTTTCTCCATGCATTGGGCATATTCCGCACTGAGCAGGGAATCTTGTGCGGAAGCGTTTTCTTTAGAATGCGGTTCTATGACATGCCCGCTCTTGTATACTTCCATCCGTGAACATTCTTCACCGTATACATTCCAGAATTGTTGGACATCGTAATTCACTCAAACCCGGTTGCCCCCCTTTCCCAGCTCCCGATCAAGCTGATCCGGATCGGCAATCATGAAAACGGATTCCCCGGAATCAAGCTGAAATGCGCCGTAACACATATCTCCGCACTGTGAGCCATTGTAGACTCCAGTTAGAGTTCCGCTATCCAGCACTTTGGAGGGACATAATGTCTGTGAATCTGCATGGACATTGTGCGCGAGGCAGAGCAGCACAAGAAAAGGCCCTATCCATTTGAGAGTCCTCATTGCATCATCATACATAATTATTTCATATAGTTATGTTTGTTAGTTCTATCCGGCATGATACCAAGTAATTTTTGTAAAAAATTTTTAATGGATATATAAGGCGTAGCCCATATCGTCATCTAGCTTTTTTTGATGCTTCCGTCAAATATGAAAAGATGGAAGAATTAAAACACGTACTTGCAAGAATATTCCGTGAATACCGCAAACGCTCGGGATATTCTCAATGGAAGCTATCCATTATTGCCAAGATCCATCCTCGGAGTATCCAAAAGATCGAGAGGGGAGAACTCCAACCGGGGGTGATGCTTGTAGTACGGCTTGTCTCCGCAATGGGAAGCAATGTCGGCTTCTTTTTTGTCGATTTAGCTAAGGAAGCGAATTTGATACGACACGAGATCATGCCCCGGCTATGGCAAGAAGTAGATGAAGAAGAAGCATGGAAAGAGTGCAAGTGTCTATTTGGACCATTTTTCAGGCAAATCCGTACCGCTAACCGGATCACACAGCAGACTATCTGTGACGCAACAGGCTACACCCTCCGAAATATCCTTAACACGGAGAAGGGGCGTCAAGAACCTGCCGTTATGACGGCTCTAAGTATGGTCGCTGTGACAGGAGTAGATATAGGCATATTTTTTAACAGACTAGCTTGCATCCAAAATAAATTTGAAAAAGGCGAATAGAAAACAGAATAATGGGTAATTATTAAAGAAACTTTTAAAATTCTCTGATTACGCCAAAAACTAAATAAAATAAGAGATTGCTCTTATTATCTTTAAAGAGCATTTATACTTTGCGTGCTCTTACAGTTTTTTCTCTCTACCTCATACATTAAAAAGTTTTTAAACAAAAAGTGCCGTCATCCTTTGGGGTGTACGGCGTTTTTTTATATTACACGGTAATCAATTTTTACTTAATACATTGAAATAAATTGCTTTGACCACAACTATGCTTTCTGGTAAAAAACAAAGGAATACTTGTGATTGCCTTGAAACAGGCCACTCCCTTTTTCTATTACTTTTTATCAAAGCGAAATCTGATGATCACGGGCGAATTAAAAAATAAAATCGATGCGTTATGGACAGAGTTTTGGACCGGCGGACTCGCCAATCCTTTGGATGTTATTGAACAGATAACCTATCTGATGTTCATCCATGACCTTGATGAAGTGGATACACGCAAGAAAAAGGAATGCGTCATCCTCGGCACCCATCATAAGAGTCTTTTTCCTGAAACTGTGAAGCTCGGAGAGCGCGAGGTAAAGGGAAACGATCTCCGATGGTCCGTTTTCCGGGACAAGCCCGCAAGTGTCGCTTATGAAACGGTTCAGATGGATGTCTTCCCTTTTATCAAGACGCTGCACTCCGACAAAAACAGCGCCTACTCGAAGTATATGGGAGATGCGATCTTCAAGGTTCCGACTCCCCAAAAGTTGAGCCAGATCATCGACAAGCTCGAAGACGTGTATGAGCTGCTGAAAAAAGAACCTGACAAGGATGCACGAGGGGATCTTTACGAATATCTCCTCTCAAAAATTGCAACGTCAGGAACAAACGGGCAGTTCCGTACTCCACGACACATCATCCGCATGATGGTGGAACTTCTGGCCCCTGTTCCTGAAGATCATATTTGCGATCCCGCTTGCGGCACAAGCGGTTTCCTTGTGGAGGCGGCTCATTACCTGAAAACGGAACACAAGGACGCCATCTTTTACAATAAAGAACGGAAGGCACATTTCAACAATACGATGTTCACGGGCTACGACATGGACAGGACCATGCTCCGCATCGGTGCCATGAACATGATGACCCACGGCATTGAAAATCCCAATATCGCCTACTGCGACAGCCTTTCGGATCAAAACGGGGACAACGACAAGTACGATAAGATTCTAGCGAATCCGCCGTTCAAGGGAAGCCTGGACTACGATATCGTCTCGGCAAACATCCTTAAGGTTTGCAAGACGAAAAAGACGGAACTTCTTTTCCTCGTGTTATTCCTTCGGATGCTGAAGGTCGGCGGACGTTGCGCTTCCATCGTACCGGACGGCGTGCTGTTCGGTTCGTCCACGGCGCATAAGGCTCTCCGCAAAGAACTTATTGAAAAGAACCGCCTTGAAGCGATTATTTCCATGCCTTCAGGTGTCTTCAAACCATATGCCGGGGTTTCCACTGCCGTTGTCATATTCACCAAAACGGGACACGGCGGAACCGATAAGGTATGGTTCTACGATATGCAGTCCGATGGCTACAGCCTTGACGATAAACGGACCCCACTCCAGACGAATGATATTCCCGACATCATCAAGCGGTTCCACAACCTTAAAGCTGAAGACTCCAGAACAAGGACTGAGCAGAGCTTTTTCGTCCCCAAGCAGGAAATCGTAGATAATGGCTATGATCTTTCCATCAACAAGTACAAGCAGACTGTCTATGTAGAGGAAAAATATCCCTCTACTTCTGAGATCATGAGTGACATTTTGGAGCTTGAGAGTAAGATCGTTGCGGGACTGACGGACTTGGAGAAGATGGTGTGATGCGAAAAAGCAAAACAGTGCTTGGGGATATTTGCAAGATTACTATGGGGCAGTCACCAGACTCTTCGACGTATCACACTACAAATATTGGCCTTCCTTTTTACCAAGGAAACGCCGATTTCGGAGAATTGTATCCCAAAACACGTATATGGTGTTCGCGACCTCAGAAGATAGCTGAACCTGAAAATATCTTGCTCTCTGTTCGGGCTCCCATAGGAGCTTTAAATATTGCTAAAGAAAAATGTTGTATTGGTAGAGGGTTAGCAGCAATTGCACCACATAAAAATTTTTGTTTCAATAAATATCTTTTTTATATTCTCAAATATAAACATAATGAACTCAACGCCAGAGGTACAGGTAGTACATTTAAAGCAATTAACAAGTCAATACTAAATGATTTACCTATCGATATTTACCCAATTGACAGGCAAAAAAGAATTGCCGCCATTCTGGACAAAGCCACTGAGCTCATTGCGCTGAGAAAGCAACAGATCCAAAAGCTCGATTTACTGGTGAAATCCCGATTTATCGAGATGTTTGGGAACACGCAGACGAATCCCAAAGATTTGTCGCTTATGCCGTGGTGTGATGTTTTTCTAACTACTACAGGAAAGCTGGATTCCAATGCAATGGTGAAAAATGGACAATATCCTTTCTTCACCTGTGCAAAAGAATGCTTTCGAATTGATACATATGCCTTCAACTGTGAAGCTCTTTTACTTGCTGGAAACAATGCAGCTGGTATATATGATGTAAAATACTACAAAGGTAAATTCAATGCATATCAACGTACCTATGTATTAAGACTGATAAACAAACAGTGGAGCTATAAATTATTCAAAATACAATTAGAAGATAAATTACTATATTTACAAAATCAGTCAAAGGGGTCCAATACACGATATTTGACTTTGGGTATTCTTAATAAACTGCAGTTCATTGTGCCTCCAATTAGCGAACAAAATACATTTGAGGCTTTCGTCACACAGGTCGACAAATCAAAATCAACCCTTCAGCAAAGCCTCGAAAAACTCAAACTCAACTACAAGGCCCTGATGCAAACCTATTTCGGATGAGGTTCCAGCATGACCAATTTCGATTTTCTGAAAGAGCAGAAACAGTTTTCCAGCTTTGCCAACACCGCTATCGCCGCAGAAAGAATCTTTTCCATTGATGTCGCCTCGTGCGCGATCAACTGCCGCAAAGCGATGGAGCTGGCGATCAAATGGATGTATTCGGTGGATACGTCTCTGTCGATGCCTTATCAGGAAAAGCTGGTCACGCTCCTCAATACGGAAGGATTTCAGAAAATCGTCGGCAGGGAAATCCTCAAACGTCTGAATTTTATCCGTGCCCTGGGCAACAATGCCGCCCACAGTACCCGCGCCATCAGCAAGGAGCAGGCACGGTATGCACTGGAAAACCTGTTCGTTTTCCTCGATTTCGTTGACTACTGCTATGGCAAGGGCGATGAGGAACGTGAGTTTGATTCTTCGCTTTTGGAGCAGAAACAGGCTGTGCCGTCTTCGGTTCCGGCTGATGCTACGGATGCAACCATTGAGCAGCTTAAAGCGGAAAACAAGGCATTGCGGGAGCAGCTCACCGCAAGGCGCGATCACCAAAAGCAGACGTATGTTCAGAAGCCGTTGGATCTCTCTGAATACGAAACCCGAAAGGTTTATATTGATACGCTGCTGACAGATGCCGGATGGGTGCAGGGGCAGGATTGGGAAAGTGAGTATCCCTTGGAAGGAATGCCCAACAAGGCGGGCGTAGGGTACGCGGATTATGTCTTGTTTGGGGATGATGCCAAGCCCTTGGCGGTCATTGAGGCCAAAAGGGGCTGTAAGGATGTCGCCGCAGGACGGCAGCAAGCCAAATTATACGCGGATCTTCTTGAAAAGAAATTCGGTCGGCGTCCAATCATTTTTCTCACCAATGGTTTCGATACGCATATGTGGAACGACCGATACTACCCGGAACGGGTGGTATCCGGCGTGTACTCCAAGCGCGATCTGCTCAAGGAATTCAATAAGCTGGATTCCCGTTCCAGCTTGAAGAACATCCTCATACGTGAAGCCATTACCAACAGGTACTACCAAAAGGAAGCTATCAAGGCCATCTGTCAGGCGTTTGATAGCGGCAACCGACGCAAGGCGCTGCTCGTCATGGCGACGGGCAGCGGCAAAACCCGTGTGGTCATTTCCTTGGTGGATGTCCTGCTCCGTTACGGCTGGATCAAGAATGTCCTGTTCCTGGCAGACCGGACGAGCCTCGTTGTGCAGGCAAAACGGGCTTTCTCCAATCTTCTTCCCGATCTATCCATTACGAATCTCTGTGAGGACAAGTCCAACTGTACGGCACGGGGCGTCTTTTCCACCTATCAGACCATGATGAACTGCATTGACGAAGCTAAGGACGAAGATGGTGGAAAACTGTTCACCTGTGGGCACTTCGATCTCATCATCGTTGATGAGGCTCATCGAAGCATTTATAAAAAATATAAAGATATCTTTACCTATTTTGATGCCCACATCGTAGGGCTTACTGCGACGCCCAAAGACGAAATCGACAAGAACACCTATGAAATCTTTGAACTGGAATCCGGTGTTCCTACATACGGCTATGAATTGGCTCAGGCCGTCCGGGATGGGTTCCTCGTTGACTTTCATTCCGTGGAGACTCGCCTGAAATTCATGGAATCAGGCATCACGTATGATGAACTCTCCGAGGAGGAGAAAGCCGAATTTGAGGACTGCTTTACGTCCGAAAATGGGGAAATCCCCGAACGGATCGACAGTGCTGCCCTCAATGAGTGGGTTTTCAACATCGATACCATCCGCCAAGTGCTGGATACGCTTATGGCGCACGGCATCCGCGCTGATTTCGGCAAGAACGTGGGGAAAACCATCATCTTTGCCAAGAACCACAAGCACGCCGAAAAAATTGTGGAAATTTGGAATAAGGATTACCCACACTACCCTTCTGGATATTGTCGGGTCATCGACAATCAGACCAATTATGCCCAAAGTGCCATTGACGATTTTTCAGACAGGCAAAAACTACCGCAAATCGCTGTTTCCGTGGATATGCTGGATACCGGCATAGATGTGCCGGAAGTTGTCAACCTTGTTTTCTTCAAGCGGGTTCTCAGCAAGGCTAAGTTCTGGCAGATGATCGGCAGAGGCACACGCCTGTGTCCCGGCCTCTTGGATGGTGAAGACAAGAAGGAATTCCTTATCTTCGACTTTTGCAACAACTTCTCTTTCTTCAGGGTAGGAGGGAAAAGTGTTGAAGCTCCGGTTCAAAGCTCCATACAAGAGCAGGTTTTTAACCTGAAAGCCCAGATTATTTTCAAGTTACAGGAATTAGAATTCCAAACGGATGAACTAAGAGCTTTTCGTTCTACACTGGTAAATGAGCTGGTTGCCAAAGTCCGTGAGCTCAAAAGAGAACATTTTGCGGTGCGCCTGCATGTAAAATATGTGGATATTTATGCGAATCCAGAATCTTACGAAACGCTTTCCTACGAAAACATTTTGCGAATCGCTGAAGAAGTCGCCCCATTGATTCAACCTGATTCCGATGAAGCCAGCGCCCAACGTTTTGATGCATTGATGTATGGCATCGAACTGGCGTATCTAACAGGGAAAAGCTACACGAAAGGCCGTTCTGATCTTGTAAAAAAAGTGCGTGCTCTTTCCAAATTGGCTACGATTCCCGATGTGCTTGCTCAAAAAGAAATGATAGAAAATATACTCCATACGGATATGCTAGAGCGGGCTGAAATCAATATATTTGAACATATCCGCAATACACTTCGTGAACTGATGAAATACATTCCCAAGAGGGAACAGGTTCTGTACGAGACGCATTTTTCGGATAAATTACTTTCTGTTGAGTGGAAAGAGTCTGAACTTGAAAATGACGACCTTCAGAATTATAAGATGAAAGTCAGCTTTTATATTCGACAACACCAAGATAATCCTGCAATTGCCAAATTGCGAGGAAATATTCCACTGACGGTTTCTGATATTGCTATTCTTGAAGACATCCTCTGGAACGAACTCGGATCAAAGGAAGAGTATGAGAAAGAGTATGGCGCAAAACCTCTTGGAGAACTTGTTCGAGAAATCGTAGGGATGGACATACAGGCTGCCAAAGCTGCTTTCTCCCACTATCTGGATGAAGTCCAGCTTGATCCTCGGCAAAGCTATTTTGTGAATCAAATCATTGAATATATTGTACAAAATGGCATAATGAAAGATCTGTCCGTGCTTCAGGAGTCTCCTTTTACAGATAAGGGAAACCTTTTAGAATTATTTGAAGAAAATACGATCATTTTGACTAAAATCAGACAGAGTATTGAAAAAATCAATATAAATGCCTTAGTAGCTTAAAAGGATATCAAAATCAGTTTACTACATAGGACTCTTCGCTAAAAGACCTTAAATTTTTATTTTTCAATCAATACATAGTCCATCCTTATCAAAAACGGATGGACTTTTTTTGATATAAAATCCGCCAAGTTTTTCATCATATAATATGCCTAGTTTACCATAATCCTTCACGATAAGGACATACTTACAATGAAAATTTGCATCACAATTTTTGAATATTCGTTCTAGGTCTGATTGTATTACTAAAAAGATAATAACAAATAATAAGAAGAAAGACAATAACAAAAAGAAGAGAAAAGAATAAAGAGAGAGAGAGAGAG
>PPYF01268300.1_pt1 | contig 15588 bp, 20 predicted proteins | sample 1559871 | NCBI WGS metagenome assembly PPYF01 (sample SAMN08240021, study PRJNA423297) | Human gut metagenome, whole genome shotgun sequencing project. | reverse complement strand
GACCGAAGAATTCTTAAGCATGGGATTAGACGAATTATCCGTATCTCCTGCAATGGTACTTCCGCTCAGAAAGAAGATCAGAGAGAGCAAATAGTTGCGGTATACAGCTACTATGAACAGTAATAGCGAACAAGAGTTAGAAATCAGAGAGAAAGTAATGTGTTTACTTTCTCTCTTTTTTTTGCTAAAATATTCTCTGCTACAAGAAAATTGTACGAGGATATTTTAAGGAGTGAGAGGGAATATCCGAGACAGACAGCAGGAGGAAAACAATATGTTGGAAAAGGTGTTTAAGCTTAAAGAAAATCACACCGACGTCAAAACTGAGATTCTTGCAGGTATTACGACATTTATGACGATGGCGTATATCCTGGCAGTAAATCCAAGCATTCTTTCCGCAGCGGGTATGGATCAGGGGGCAGTCTTTACTGCAACAGCACTTGCATCACTGATTGGTACGCTGTGTATGGCAGCATTTGCAAATTATCCATTTGCACTTGCACCTGGTATGGGACTGAATGCTTACTTTGCTTATACTGTAGTAATTGGTATGGGCTACTCATGGCAGACTGCACTGACTGCAGTATTTGCAGAGGGTATTATTTTCATTATTCTTTCCCTGACGAATGTCAGAGAAGCGATCTTCAATGCGATCCCAGCTTGTCTTAAGACAGCAGTCAGCGTTGGTATCGGATTATTTATTGCATTTCTTGGACTTCAGAATGCCAATATCGTTGTCGGAGGATCTACTCTGGTACAGCTCTTCTCCGTAGATGCATATAATCAGGCAAATGGAGTGGAAGCAAGCTTCAATAACGTTGGAATTACTGTACTTCTTGCAATCATAGGTGTGCTGATCACAGCAATCATGGTGATTAAGAACATCAAAGGAAATATCCTTTGGGGTATCTTGATCACATGGATACTTGGAATCATCTGCCAGATAGCAGGTCTTTATGTACCGAATCCGGAGATCGGATTCTACAGTCTGCTTCCGGATTTCAGTTCCGGACTTGCAATTCCAAGCCTTGCACCGGTATTTGGAAAGCTTGATTTTAAGAATGTATTTTCACTGGAATTCGTTGTTGTAGTATTTGCATTCCTTTTCGTAGATCTTTTTGATACACTCGGAACTCTGATCGGTGTATCTACAAAGGCAGGCATGCTTGACAAAGACGGAAAGCTTCCGAGAATTAAAGGGGCACTGATGGCAGATGCGGTTGCAACTACAGTTGGAGCAGTACTTGGAACTTCTACAACAACAACATTCGTAGAGAGTGCTTCTGGTGTAACAGAAGGAGGACGTACAGGTTTAACATCCCTGACAACAGCGATCCTGTTTGGAATTTCCCTTTTCTTATCACCAATCTTTCTTGCAATTCCGTCCTTTGCGACAGCTCCGGCACTGATCATCGTCGGCTTCTATATGCTGAGCAATGTGGCAGGAATTAACTTCAGTGATTACAGCGAAGGAATTCCGTGCTTTATCTGTATCGCGGCAATGCCATTCTGCTACAGTATTTCAGAAGGTATTTCCATGGGAGTGATTTCTTATGTAGTAATCAACGTACTTACAGGAAAAGCAAAAGAAAAGAAGATCAGTGTACTGATGTATGTACTGGTGATACTGTTTATCCTGAAATATATTTTCTTATAAGATGAGGATTACGGGAATTGTTTAGCAATGGAGCAATCTGATTACACCAGTGAGCGGCAAAATATATTTTTGACACTCACATCATAAGATAAAAAGAATATGGGGATATGTGAAAGCACAGGGATTGTCCGGTAACGGATAGGATTCTGTGCTTTTTGCGTGTCAGAATCGGTGCCGGGTGAGATACTTTGGATTGACTAGCACCCGTACAAATTGCTATAATGGAAAAAGACAAAACAGAGAATCACAGGGGAAAATATATGAATTTACTGACAATGGAACATGTATCCAAAGCCTATACGGATCGTGTGCTTCTGGATGATGTGGGATTTGGAATCAATAAAAATGAAAAAATCGGTGTGATCGGAGTCAACGGAATGGGTAAATCCACTTTGCTGAAAATCGTTGCCGGAATCGAAGAAAGTGATGCCGGAACGATCAGCATGGGGAATCAGGTGAAGATCTGCTATCTTCCGCAGACGCCGGTATTTGAAGCAGGAACAACAATTCTTCGCGCGGCAACAGAAGGAAATTATGATGAGCTGAACCGCTGGACGATCGAGGCAGAAGCAAAGTCTATGCTGAATCAGCTTGGATTTACCGATTATGATGAAAAGATTGAGCATATGTCCGGCGGACAGAAGAAAAGGGTGGCACTTGTCCGGGCACTTTTAACACCGGCAGACATTCTGGTCCTTGACGAACCGACGAACCATTTGGACAATGAGATGTCCGAATGGCTGGAAGAATATCTGATCCAGTTCCGGGGAGCGATCCTGATGGTTACGCATGACCGTTATTTCCTGGACCGTGTGGTAAATCGTATCGTGGAAGTTGATCATGGGAAATTATATAACTATCCAGGCAATTATTCCGAGTTTGTGCGTCTGAAAGCCGAGCGTCAGAACATGGAGCTTGCCACAGAACGTAAGAGAAAAAGCCTTTTGCGTACGGAGCTGGAATGGCTACACCGCGGCGCAAGGGCGAGAAGTACCAAACAGAAAGCGCATATTGACCGGATTCATGCTATGCAGGAAATGAAAGATATTCAGGAAGAAAAGCGAGTAATGCTGGATTCTGTGGCTTCCCGTATGGGGAATAAAACAATCGAACTTTCCGGAATCTGCAAATCTTATGGAGAAAAGAAGCTGATCGAAGATTTCTCTTATATTTTTCTGAAGAAAGACCGAATCGGAATTATTGGACATAATGGATGTGGAAAATCGACGCTGCTCAAGATTATCAACGGGATCATAAAACCGGATGTCGGAACTATTGAAATTGGACAGACAATCAAGATTGGCTATTTCTCGCAGGAGAATGAATATATGGATGAATCCGAGCGTGTCATTGATTATGTAAAAGAAGCAGGTGAGTACATTGCAACTTCTGACGGGAAGATTACCGCGTCCCAGATGCTGGAACGATTTCTTTTTGACGGGGCAATGCAGTGGTCACGGATTGAAAAGTTATCCGGAGGCGAGAAACGGAGACTTTATCTACTACGTGTTTTGATGGAAGCACCAAATGTACTGATCCTGGATGAGCCAACCAATGATCTGGATATCCAGACGCTGACAATCCTGGAGGATTATCTGGATCATTTTGATGGTATTATTCTGATTGTATCCCATGACCGGTATTTTCTGGATCGTACTGTCAGTCGTATTTTTGCATTTAATGGAGGTGGGAAAATCCGCCAGTCGGAAGGTGGATACTCTGATTATCTGATCCGTGTGGAGCTTGAAAAACCGAAAGACGGACAGACAATTGCAGAAAATATGTCAGATGCAGCTTCTGCACAGACCGGTGAGTCTGACAGCAAAAAGACCTGGAAGCAGCGGGAAAAAAAGCTGAAATTTTCTTATAAAGAACAGCGGGAATACGAGACGATCGATGAGGATATCGCAAAGCTGGAAGAGAAGATCGAAAAGCTGGATCGGGAGATGGTTAAGAATGCCACCAATTCCGTGAAGTTGTCCGAACTTATGAAAGAGAAAGAAGAAACAGAGACAACACTGGAAGAAAAGATGGACAGATGGGTGTACTTGAATGATCTTGCTGAGCAGATAGAAAATCAGTAAAGTGATTGACAGATTTACAGATGATAAAGTATAGGTAGTGAGAATCATATCAATGTATTCGAAGGAGGAGAGGTATATGATGTGGAATAGAGCAGAACTTAAAATGAGAGGCAATATGGCATTTAAGAAGAATTATGTGTCAGCCGTTGTAGTTGCGCTTCTGATGGGAATCTTTGGCACAGTCTCTGGCGAATCCAGTGCAAGACGGGTAAGTGAGAATTCAGATATATATAGTGGAAATTTATTTAATGTGGGAATGATTACCGGATTGCTTGCAGGAATCGCAACGGTAGTAATACTGATTGTCCTTGTGGCAAAAGTATTTGTAGGTAATCTCCTGAAAATGGGTGGATACCGGTTCTTTATCCTGAACCAGACTGCACAGCCGGGAATCGGAACATTGCTTGACGGTTTCCGTTCCGGACATTATGTTAATATTGTTCTTACCATGTTTTTAAGAGATTTATTTACTGCACTTTGGAGTCTGCTTTTGGTGGTACCTGGAATCGTTAAGCATTATGAATATCTGATGGTGCCATATATTATTGCTGAGAATCCGGCAATGGATTACAAAGAAGCATTCCAGATCAGTAAACAGATGATGGATGGAGAAAAAATGGAAGCATTTATCATGGATCTGTCATTCCTTGGATGGTATCTGCTGAGTGCGGTTACCTGTGGACTTCTTGCAATTTTTTATGTAAATCCGTATGTACAGGCATCCTTTGCGGAGATGTACACATTCAATAAGCAGAAGGCTTATCAGGAGGGATATATCCGGTAAGAGTTTCAGAAGGATAAATTTTAAAATGTAAGAATAGAACGCAGACGCTGGCTTAAAATGAAGCGTCTGCGCTTTTATTTAGTGGGCGGCCTTCTCCGCAAAGGTAGTCGTAACTAGTTCTTCATAAGGAACACGCTCTTTCAGCTCACCGGAGTTTTCCAGAATATCCTGCAGCAGATTGAAGCTTTCTTCGTTGAAGATCAGATCCGATTTCCAGGTGTCTTGTTCGTAGTAACGGCTGACAATGGTTGTAATTGTAGCAAGATCGGTTTCCTTGAACTGTGGTGCAATGACTTTTGCAATCTCTTCCGGAGTGTGGGACTGAACGAAATCCATTCCTTTTTGCAGGGCATTGGTGAATTTCTGGATGATGTTCGGATTAGCATTCAGATAACTTGTTTTGGCACTATAGGCGGTGTATGGGACATAGCCGGAATCAACGCCGAGAGAAGCAACGACATAACCGGAATTTTCCGCTTCAAGGGCAGTAGCACTCGGTTCAAATTCGATGGTATAGTCTGCCTGCCCACCGGAAAATGCAGCAGCGGTTGAACCGAAATCAATACTCTGGTTGATAGAAAGATCCTTCTGTGGATTAATTCCGTTTTTTTTCAAAATGTATTCAAAGACCATTTCCGGCATGCCACCTTTTCTTCCGCCAAGAACGTCTTTTCCTTTCAGATCATCCCATGAAAAATCCGGCATTTCTTCACGTGCGACCAGAAAGTTTCCGGCGCGCTGCGTAAGCTGCGCGAAGTTTTTGATGACATCATTTGCACCCTCCTGGTAAGTATAAATCGAAGATTCACTTCCCATAAAGCCAATATCTGCCTCACCGGAGAGGACGGCGGTCATAACTTTATCCGCCCCAAAACCAGTAACAAGAGTCAAATTAATTCCTTCATCCGCAAAATACCCATTTTCAATCGCAACGTATTGCGGGGCATAGAAAATAGAATGAGCGACTTCGTTCAGTGTCACAGAGACAGGAGAAGAATTGGTGTCATGATTGGCTTGGGAAGTGACGGTTTCAGCTTTAGGATTCGTAGCATTATCATCGGCAGGTGCAGAGCTGCAGGCTGATAAAAGGCCGACAGTTATAGCAGAAACAAAAAGTAAGGATATAAAATTTTTTTTCATAAGTCCTCCTGGGTGGTATAACATTCTCATTTAAGATATGCAAAAAATGTGAAATTGGTGTTTTTATCTGATAGCCAATCGCTCTCCGCTGAAGATTTTGAAACTCCAGAACAACCTGCAACTAAAAGTCCCTTGTTTTATCATATAATTTATCCGAGTAATATGGCAGATAAATAATTGATTGGGTAATTACTTATTTGATTTTGTCAGCAATAACGCCAGTACTGCCGAGAGAATTCTCGCAAACACCATACTCCGCAATATTTGCTCATAAGTGGCTGACTTCCATCACCTACGCCCTGCAATATCAGGTTGATGATCACCAGTGAAATATTAGGAGTCAGAGCAAGTCCGAAAGGAGTGAGTCCTGCCTTAAAAATTGATTTGCATAGAGAACCGAATTCACCAGTATTTGCACAAATTTCCAGTTTCTTTTTTACCACAAAATGCACAAGAACCGAAAACGGTTTGTTGATTAATTTGTCCCAAGAGAGTAAACTGAAACATAAGACATTTGGGGTGTGTGTATCTGAGAAAAACTGAAAAAAGATAAAATAATGGAGGTGCGGTTATGGGATTCTGGATTTTTATGCTTATAATGGATTTACTGATTCCGTTTACAATGATCGGCTTCGGAAAAATGTTTTTGAAAAAAGCACCGGATCAGATCAATTATGTGTTTGGTTACAGAACATCAATGTCAATGAAGAATCAGGACACCTGGGTATTTGCACATTATTATTGCGGAAAGATCTGGTATATCTGTGGACTTATTCTTTTGGTGGTATCTTTAATTGTGTTACTTCTGGTTATTGGAAAGTCTAATGATGCCATAGGAAATGTCGGGGGAATTCTGTGTGTATTTCAGATGATTCCACTGGTGGGTTCGATCATACCGACGGAGATTGCACTCAGGAAAAATTTTGATAAATATGGAAATAAAAGATAAATCAGGAGGATGCCATGAAAATAGCAGTATTTTTCCCAGGCATTGGTTATCATTGTGATAAGCCACTTTTGTACTATGCAAGAAAACTGGTTCAGGAATATGGATATGAAAAGATAGTCATGCAGGAGTATTCCTATAATGGCAAAAATATACGCGGCGATAAAAAGAAAATGCAAGAGGCATTTGAGTGCTTGTATGCGCAGGCAGAAAAGGAGCTTGAAGAAATCGCATTTGACGAGTACAGTGAAGTTTTATTTATTTCCAAAAGCATAGGAACCATTATTGCATCCGCTTATGCTGAGAAATATAAGATAAAATGCTGCCAGATTTTGTATACCCCGCTTGAACAGACTTTTATGTTTGAACATGATGATGCAATTGCATTTATTGGAACTGCGGATCCGTGGAGCGATGTAAAAAAAGTAATTGCATGTTCAAAGAATCAGGCAGTTCCGATTTATGTGTATGAGGATGCCAATCATTCATTGGAAAAAGAAAATATTTTACAAAACATTGATATCCTGAAAAACGTAATGGAAAAGACACAGAAGTATTTGCGGTAGCTATTCCAGGAAAGCGAACCCATTTGCACTGGAGGTGTCGAATAAATCCCGTGCAATCCGGATAACGTCGTGTGCATAGGATGGAAGATATCCTCCATGGCGGTGTGCCACTGGGAAGGGAAGTTGAATAGGAAAAGCCTATTTTTTACCAGGAAGATCAGAAAAAACTGATAGAGTAAAAAAATCAGGTTGTGGAGGAGAAGATGAGATTAAGGAATATCCTGATTGTCGTAAAAGACATTGAAAAATCAAAGAAATTCTATCATGATCTGTTTGGTCTGGATATCATTCTGGACAATGATGGAAACGTTATTCTGACAGAAGGACTTGTTTTACAGGACGAAAAAGTCTGGAAGGATGTTACAGGAAAAGAAGTTGTCCCGGAGAATAATTCCTGTGAACTTTATTTTGAAGAGCGGAATATTGAAGCGTTTACTGAAAAATTAGAAAAACTGTATCCGGAAAGCAAATATGTCACCAGGCTGATGACGTACAGCTGGGGACAGAAAGTGATCCGTTTTTATGATCTGGACGGCAATCTGATTGAAGTTAGGACACCGATGCGGGGATAAAGAGAAAATAACATACATCAGGAGGACAACAAAATGGCAGCGGTACTTTTACGTGCAGCATCTCTGGCGTTTGTCATGGTTCTTGGAATTTTATTGAAAAAGACGGGAATCGTCGGCAATCCGGCAAGGGTACTCCGAAAGGTTGAAAAATAGAAAATTTACGAGGTGAGAGAAGATGAAGATAAAATCAGTTGCAGTTTTAGGTGCGGGAGCAGTAGGCTCTTATGTGATCTGGGGTCTTTCTGAAAAATCAGATATCCGGCTTGGAGTAATCGCTGAAGGAGAAAGAGCAGAACGTTTGAAAAAGAACGGATGTGCGATCAATGGCAAGACTTACCATCCGGAGGTGTGGACTCCGGATGAGGCACATGATGTGGATCTGATGGTGGTTGCTTTGAAATACGGTTCACTGGAAGGTGCTTTGGAGAGTATACAAAAAGTAACAGGCGAGCATACGGTGATCATGAGTCTGATGAACGGTGTTGACAGCGAAGAGATCATTGGCAGAACAGTGGGAATGGAGCATGTGTTACCGGCACTGATCAAAGTGGCTTCACATAAAGAGGAAGACGGTTATCATTTTGATCCACCGACCACACTTGGAATCATTTTCGGAGAACCGTTCGCGCCGTTCGACAGCGAGCGGGTGAAAGCAGTGGAAGAGTTATTTGCAGATACCGGGATTCATTTCCGCTCCACAGAGTATATTCAGGAAGAGATCTGGTGCAAGTTTTGCCTGAATGTGTGCAGCAATCTGCCACAGGCGATTCTGGGAGCAGGCGTTGGATGTTACCGTGACAGCGTGCACATGAAAGCAATCAGTGACGGATTAAAAAGAGAGCTGGAAGCAGTCGCACAGGCAAAAGGAATCGATATGAGTAAGACCGAAAGCTCGTCCGGACGTGGAAGTGCGGTTCCACCGTCAGCCAGATATTCCACCTTGCAGGATCTGGATGCCGGATGCCACACGGAAATCGATATGTTCTCCGGCGCGCTTGTTCGGATGGGAAAAGAGCTTGGAATCCCGATGCCGTATAATGAATACACCTATCATATGATCAAGGCGCTGGAAGAGAAAAACGATGGTAAATTTGATTATACCGGGAAGGAAGAACTGACCTGGTCAAAATAGAAAATATAGAGCGGGTATGTTATGTTGAAATCAGCATAAATTAAAATGTGCAATTTCGGGAGAAGATGTAAGATCAGATTCTCGTAAAAAGAACAACATAAAATGAAAAAAAGAAAGAGAGAGAAAGCATGAACGAATTATATGAAGCAATTGAAAAGAAAATCAAATCATCCGGATATCCGAGACTGATTTCCGGAGAGGATGTATACGATGATATCTGTGATCAGATTGAAGGAAAGGAAAATGGAGAATATATTTTACTTTCCAAATTTGATGATGGTGTCGTGTTTGAATATCATATCACGATTCAGGATGATGATTTTAATCTTGGAATCCTGACCATGAAGACACCGGAAGGCGTATTTGAAGTAGATTTTGATGAGGAATAGAAGATGAAGATTACCGTTTATCTTGGTGCAAATGAAGGAAATGTTTTCCGAACGTCTGGAATTTCTCCAGAATAATTTTTATTCTTATGGCGAATATCCCCTGGTTGGAACAAAGGGCTATTGCTATGAAGGAAAAGATACGATCGAACATTTTGAAAAGCTGCGCAGCCGGGAAATCGAGCGCCTGCGGGTTTCTTTGGAGATGGCGAAAAAGGCAGGATACCAGAAATTTACCGGGATGATTTTTGTAGAAAATGAGACAAAGGATATTCTATGCTTTTTCATGTTATAGTAGTAGTTACCAGCGTAAATATAAGGAACGGTTTCGGACAAAAAGAGCGAAACCGTTCCTTATTTGGTTGATAGAAGTCACTCACATTTCTCCGGATCAATTTTTGGCGGCCGATAATGATAGACTTCTTCGTAGGATTCCAGCTCAGCTCTGTTTGTGGGACCGACAGGGATCAGACCGGTGCAGTCCTGCGCAGATGCTGCATTAGACAGATAATCGTAGGAATCGATGATCTTCTGATTGGATTTTTTGCGGGATGAAATATCAGAATGTTTTTCTTTTTTCATGGGGACCTCCTTATCTGATATGGCACAGGCAGAAAAAAGTGAAAATCTTAAAAACTGCCGGCAGGATAAGATAAGTATGTGCTGATAGGTAGAAAGTATGTATGAAAAAAACGGTTTCTGCCTCATTTGGGTTTGAAAACTATGTGAGATAGGAAGAAAGCCGTCTGTTAAACGCATCAGGGCAAAAAAATACTTGCATTCTGAGTTTAAGAAGACCATAATAGCAAAGGGATTTTTTTGAAATTATTTGAAATCAGGAATGAAGTAAGAGAGAAGCAGAGGAAAAAGGGAGTTAAAAGAAAATGGAACAAAAGCATATGTTCACAAATAAAATGATTGCAGATCTTCTGATACCGGTCGTTCTGGAACAGCTTCTGAACTCCATCATGGGAACAGCGGACACAATGATGGTAAGTATATAATTTTATTATTTACGAAAAGAGATTTAATGAGCTGCAAAAGGTCAAGATGTTCATTGCCGATCGTAATATCGTCTAGTCTATGATGAAATGGGAAGCTCAAAATACGATTAACAGAAAAACCTTGAAATAGCTGGATTTACAAGGGTTTTCGGCATTTTGTAAACATGCTGATTTTTATAAAATACAATATATTTACACATATTTACACAGCAAAAGTGTGTAAAAAGTGTGTATGTTTAACAACTAAAAATAAGAGCCACTATATGACAAAAATATGAGAAGAAGGTGAACGCTTACTTCTCTTTTTTTATGCGAAAATTTAAATATGAGGAGATGATATACATGTTTTCGGATGAGCTTCTTGAAAGAATATTTTGTGATGAAAGAATGAAAGATATCCCGCTTTGCATCCAGTCGACGGTTGTCCATGTCGTAGAGGATGCGCTCGAAAATAGATACTATACTGAAAATGTGTATATGACGAAAGAAGATATACTTAACGACGTTTGTAATAAAGGTTAGGAGGATATGCCATTATGTATGAAAATCCGTATATGGGAAACCAATACATGCAACAAATTCCAAGGTACAACGGAATGCAATATCAACAGATGCAGCAACCTGTTTATCAAAATCCGGTTCAGCAAGCTCCAACACAACAACAGGCAGCTGTGCCACAACTTATCGGGCGTACCGTAAATAGCGTAGATGAAATAACAGCCAATGATGTACCGATGAATTATCCATATGCAATCTTTCCGAAGAACGATCTTTCAGAGGTGTATTTAAAATCGTGGACACCGAATGGCACGATTCAGACGATTACTTTTAAACCGGAGATAAATATTACTCCTAACAACACAAATCGTCAGGAAAGTACAAATACGAAAGCTACGGAGGAAATTATGAGACGTTTTGACGAATTATCCGACCAAATCAAAGAAATCGGAAATTCCATTCCGAAACCGACAGCAAAAACAAGATCAGCTACATCTAAAAAGGACGGTGAAAGCGAGTGAATATAATGAATGTCTTTCAAATGATTAACAGTGGAAATCCAAAGCAAATAGTCATGAGAATGATGAATGACCCACAAATTGCAAACAATCCTATGGCTAAAAACATGTTCGAAATGGCTAAAAATGGCAATTTAAAAGGAATAGAAGAAATGGGAAGGAATATTGCAAAAGAAAGAGGGGTTGATTTTGACAAAGCGTTTTCAGACTTCAAGAATCAATTTCCGAAATAAAATAGCTACTAAATTCTTGCAAGATTTAAGTATACAAAATTTAACAGGAGGTAAAAACTATGTTTAATTCAACAAATTCACCTTTCACAATCCCTGTAACTCCTTATGATGGAAACAGGAGCGACGGTTTTGGAGACGGTAACGGTTGGTGGATTATCCTTTTTGTTCTTTTCTTCGCTTTCGGAGGATGGGGAAACGGAGGATGGGGCGGTAACGGATCAAATTCTAGTTACTACACTGACTCCGCATTGCAAAGAGGATTTGATACACAGAATATCGTCGGAAAACTTGATGGAATCAACAACGGTTTGTGTGACGGATTCTACGCCGTGAACAACAGTATGCTCACTGGATTCAATGGTGTAAATACAAACATCATGCAGACTGGCTACGGAATCCAACAGGCCATTAACGCAGACACAATCGCAAATATGCAGAACACCAACGCTTTGCAGTCTCAGCTTGCAAATTGCTGTTGCGAAACAAGAGAAGCTATCCAGGGCGTAAACTACAATATGGCAACAAACACTTGCGCACTTCAGAACACAATGAATACGAATACTCGTGATATCATTGAGAGTCAGAACGCAGGCACCAGAGCAATCCTTGATTATCTTTGCAACGAAAAAATTTCTACTTTACAGGCTGAAAACAATGATCTTAGGCGCGCAGCTTCTCAGGACAGACAGAGTGCATTGCTTACAACCCAGATGGCTGCTCAGACACAGCAAATTATCAATGCTGTAAATCCAGCACCAATTCCGGCGTACCAAGTCCCAAATCCAAACGTATATTACGGATGCAACAGTGGATGCGGATGCTAAAAAATAAAACCATGTAACTTAACTTAAATGTTATGTCTGCTATAAGCAGTATTACGAATACAAGGGGCAGACTAAAAATAGTTTGTCCCTTAAATTATGGAGGTAAAAAATATGGCTGAATATTTAGCTGTTTCTGCTCAAGAAGTAGCAGTAAACGGAAATGTTGTCTTTACGAACACGGCAGTTCAAGGAAATAACTGCATTAAACATCGTGAGGGCTCTGGAATCGTAACTCTGAGAGGAATCACAAATCAGTGTAGAGCGCGCTATTTTGTTGATTTTTCAGCAAATATCGCAGTACCGACCGGAGGAACAGCTGGAGCAATCTCGCTCGCAATTGCAATCAGCGGAGAGCCTGTTCTTTCTTCTCAGATGATTAGCACTCCGGCAGCAGTTGACCAGTATAACAATGTATCTTCTGGTATCTATATTGATGTGCCGGCCGGATGTTGTGTAAATATTGCTGTTGAGAATACAAGTACACAGGCAATCAACGTGTCAAATGCAAATCTTGTTGTCACACGTGAAGCGTAGGAGGTGAATGGTATGCATATCAAGAGAATTCATGAAATGATAGAAAGCCTTACTGAGTGTACAAAAGAAGCCATCGAGAGCGATCAGACGTGCGTTGGGTCATATCCGATTGGTGAGGTCGTAGATATGATTAAAGACCTTGCTGACGCTGAATATCACGCAAGAATCGCAAAAGCAATGGAAGAAGCCGAAGAGGACGACAAGGAAGAAGAAAAGTATCTTTTGAAGCGTTTTAAGGAAGAATATGGAGATGATGAAGGAAGACGGTACTATGATGAATGGCGCTATTCTTCTGGAAGATTTGCCCCAAAAGGAAGAGGTATGCGTAGAGGATTCGACGAGACTCCTTACTGGCATATGACTCCTGAAATGTACAGAGATATGGACATTGACATGGATCGCATGTATTCATATCCTAGAAAAACAGGACGTGAAAGAAAAACTGATAGGAATTATTACGGCGGTGATTCCGGTATGAGAGATTCCAGAGAGGGAAAGAGCGGAATGAGCAGAAAAGCCTACATGGAGTCAAAACAGATTCTCCATGCCGCCTACACTGGCCAAGGGAGACGTGCAGGACACCGAGAAAGCAGTGGACGAGATGTTGACGTTTTGCCTGGACCCACTTGCACAGATGTTCATGCAGGAAATCAACCGCAAGAGGATTGGAAAAAACGGGATACAGAAAGGAACAAAGCTACAGATCGACACCATGAGAGTCAAACATATTGACATGTTCGACATTGCAACATCAGCAGACAAGCTCATCAGCTCCGGAATCTATACAGTGAATATGATTCTGAGAGCACTGGGAGAGATACCGATAGATGAGGACTGGGCAGACCAGCATTTCATCACGAAAAACTACTCAACTATCCAGGAAATCCTGGAAGAACAGCAGAAAGGAGGTGGGAAGAATGCCAAGACAGGATAAAGTATTTGTATGTTTTCAGAAAGCAGAGGACGATACTCACAAATTATACATCTATGACGATGTGACAGCATACGGCACATTTAACTGGAGCACATGGAGCTATGAGGAATCGGAGACATCTGCAAAGTATTTCCAGGAGCAGCTTGCAGCCATTCCTGATACAGCAACCATTGAGCTACATATCAACTCAAACGGAGGATCTGTCAAAGAGGGCGTGGCGATCTATAGCCAGCTGAAACAGAAGAACTGCAAAAAGGTTGGATATGTGGATGGAGTTGCCTACAGCGTAGCGTTCCTGATCCTGCAGGCGTGTGATGAGCGCGTCATGGGACTGGGAACATCTGCATTGATTCACAATATGTGGATGAGTGTGGATGGAAATGCCAAAGAACTCAGAAAAGCAGCAGATGATCTGGATACGCTCATGGAGTCAAACAGACAGATTTTTCTGGAAAAATCAAACCTGGAAGAACAGCAGCTCATTGACATGATGGAGGCAGAAACATTCCTAACACCGGAGAAAGCTCTGGAATACGGCCTCATTGACCGGGTAGACAGCTACCAGGCTGATGATAAGGATGTACAGCAGAGACTGATGAGCCGCGTGCAGCAGCTGTCCGGTGTGATTGCACAGCAGAAATCATTCCGGGAACAGTTGGAGTCTATGCGGCAGCAGGGAGGAGAACCAAAACCTCCGGTACCGACTCCAAAACCAGAGCCGGAAGAAAAGAAACTCACAAACCAGTTAGCAAAATTATTCCAAAATATGTAAAGGAGAACTGATATGAAGAATAAAGACGTATTAGCAATGGAAAAGGCCAAGATCGTTGAAAAAATGAATCAGGCCATCAAAGATGACGATACAAAAGCATTCAGTGAGGCGTTCACTGAGCTGTGCCAGAAGATTGAGGACAATGTTCTGGAGCAGGCCAAAGAGATGCTGGTGGAGCAGGATGCAACAATCCTGGCACAGAGAGGTGTACGCCAGCTGACATCCAAGGAAAAACAGTATTACGAGAAAATCATTGAGGCTATGAGATCCGCAGATCCGAAACAGGCTCTCAATGACGTTGAAGTGGTTATGCCGGAAACAATCATTGATTCTGTCTTTGATGAACTCCAGACAAACCACCCGCTCCTGTCCAAGCTGAATGCAACCACAGTGACAGGTCTGACAAGAATGATGATGAATACAAACGGAGAGCAGAAAGCCGCATGGGGCAAGCTGACAGCCAAGATCATCGAGGAGCTGACATCTGGGTTCAAAGAGGTAGATGTAACACAGGAAAAACTGAGCGCATTCCTGCCGGTTTCCAAGGCTATGCTGGATTTAGGGCCGACATGGCTGGATACATACGTGCGTCAGGTGCTCTATGAGGCACTGGCAAACGGGCTGGAGTACGGTATTGTACAGGGAACTGGAAAAGACGAGCCAATCGGTATGATGAAACAGGTCGGAGAGGGCGTTGTTGTGACAGGCGGAAAATATCCGGACAAAAACGCTATCAAAATGACTGCACTGGACATGACACAGATGGGAAATGTTACAGCAATCATGGCCAGAAACGACAAAGGACAGGCAAGAACTGTCACAAGTCTCATTTTGCTGGTTAATCCGGTAGATTATTTCCGTAGAGTGCTCCCAGCCACAAGGATGCTGACACCGGATGGAATCTATGCATCTGTGCTCCCGGTGGACGCTGAAATCATTCAGAGCGCAGCTGTTCCGGAGGGAAAAGCAGTATATGGAATGGCAACCAAGTATTTCCTGGGCGT
>PPYF01114615.1_pt1 | contig 15592 bp, 17 predicted proteins | sample 1559871 | NCBI WGS metagenome assembly PPYF01 (sample SAMN08240021, study PRJNA423297) | Human gut metagenome, whole genome shotgun sequencing project. | reverse complement strand
GGAGAGCTACTACGAGTCGGACGCTTGTGCCCTGGCAAGGCTGGACAGTGAACAGGCAAGGGAGCTGGCCCAAGAGCGGGTGGAGGCCGCCGGGGTTGCCAGTGGACTCTTTACCTTCTATTTGGGACTTTGAGGGCACGACAACTGGTAGAAAGGATAGAATAAATGAACGAACTGATGATTTTTAATAATCCAGAATTTGGAGAAATCAGAACCGCAGAAATCGACGGTGAGCCATGGTTTGTTGGAAAAGACGTGGCCCAAGCACTAGGGTACAGCGATACCAAATCTGCTTTGGCTGACCATGTAGATGACGAGGATAAGCAAATTATTCAAAGGGGGCAAATCGCCACCTTAGATATTCCAAACCGGGGGCTGACCATCATCAACGAGAGTGGCCTGTATTCCCTAGTTCTTTCCAGCAAACTCCCCACAGCAAAGAAGTTCAAGCGGTGGGTCACGTCGGAGGTAATCCCATCCATCCGCAAGAACGGCGGCTACATCGCCAAGCAGGAGGAACTTTCTCCGGAAGAGCTGATGGCAAAGGCTCTGATGGTAGCTCAGAAAACTTTGGCAGACCGTGAAGCAAGGCTGTCTGCCCTGACGGTGGAAAACCAGATCATGAAGCCTAAAGCCGAGTATTTTGATGAACTGGTTGACCGAAACCTCTTGACCGGCCTTTTCGAGACGGCGAAGGAAATCGGGGCACCGCCCAAGGCATTCACAAAGTCGCTTTTGGAGCGAAAGTACATCTACCGAGATAAGAAGGGCAAACTGATGCCCTACCAAATACACGTTGACAGCGGCCTTTTCGGGTTGAAGGAGTGCTTCAACGATAAAACCCAGTGGGCAGGCACCCAAACGATGGTAACGCCCAAGGGCCGAGAGACATTCCGGCTTCTGTTTGCTGGGGTCGGCTGAAAATTGAACAGTGTTACCCTCTGTAAACCGGTACAGAGGAAGGGCTAATCGGGGCCGCTACTGACAGAAATGTCGGTAGCAGCCCCTTTTTTTATATCCAAACCACCCGGAAAGGAGCTGAAAAATGAAAAAGCGCGAGTTTTTCAATTATGAAAACCCTAAGTTCTTCGCTCTGCGCGACCCCATGCGGGAAGTCATTCGTGCCTACTGGGCGGCAATGCAATATTACGCCTCCATCAAGGAGATCGTGTGGGGCCGGTATGGAATGGCCTATCTGAGTGATTCCCTCCACACTATGGAACACAAGCAGCCGGAGTACATCGACCAGTTTTCCGCTATCATGCGGCAACAGGGGCTTGAAATTGAATACCCATCTGTGCCTGAACTGGACGAACTTCTGGATAGCCTGGACGAAGTGTTCCGTGTCTGCATTGAGCTTAACGATAACGTGGACAAGGCCCTCCAGAGATTTATTAACGTGGCCGACCGAAAGGAAAATGAGGTGGGAGGTGTACCCAGCCAGAGTCAGGGGCACTTCCCTGGTCTGGCCCGGCAGGTGGAAAGCCTCCAGATTGAGAACAGCAAGGATCGGAAGAAACTGCTGGAAAGCTGGTCTATGTGGGATAACGGCTCGAGTATGTCCAGCTTCGACAAGTGGGTTAAAAGCATCTACGACCTACCGGACAACGGAGAGGAGGACGATGTTTAATGCCAATCAAGACCAAGCCCGCCGCCCCATTCGACGGCCTGGGTTCCCTCCGAGTGCTTCAACAGGACAACGACCTGAATTGGGACGTGCGGATCGAAATTATGCGCTCCGGCCTCAATGAGAATGGCTGGGACTACCGGAACATTGGCCGCTACGCCAATACCTTCCGGGGCACCCCCATCCTGTGCGCCTATCTTCCTGGCGGACGTATCGGAGACGGCCACAACATGACTGAGAGCAGGGGGATGGACGGACAAGTCCATTACTCCTTCACAGACGGAACCGCAGAGCGCATTGTCGGCATAATTTATGACACAGACGACGCCGTATGGACCGAGGAACGGGACGGTGAAGTGTGGGCCATCGCCAGGGGAAAGCTCTGGCGTTTCTATAATCCTGAGCTGGTGGACAAGATTGCACGACAGGGGCGCATGTCTGTATCCGCCGAGACCAACGTGACGAAGGCCCACCGGGAGACAGACCGGGAGGTCTACTCCCAATGGTACGGACTGGGTGTCACCATCCTGGGCGACGGCGTTGCACCGGCTGTCCCTGGGGCGAACATCAAGGCGCTGGAGGCTATGCAGAGCCAATTCAAGGAAATGCAACTCCGGGCCGCGTCCTACCATACGGACAAGCCGCAAGACAACAATAAAGGAGTGAAAACTTTGAGCGGAATGAGCAATGTCCCTCTGCTGAAAAAAGTACAGGAGAAGTTCAAAGACTACCGCATCCTGGACATGAGCGAAAATGGCGACCATATCCTGATGCTCAATGCCAGCGGCCTCCCCTGCACTTATGCCAGTAAGGCCGAGGACCACGATACCGTTATCCCGGAGCGAATCACCTATGCCAATCTCTCCGCCCCCTTCAAGTTCGAGGACGGTACTGAGGTATCCGTCGATGTGACCACCATGCTGGCAGCATCTGTGGAAGCCGCAAACAACCGGGCCGAATCCGCTGAGACCAAGTGTTCCAACCTTGAAAAGGAAAATGAGGCTCTGAACGCAAAGGTCAAGGCTATGAACGAGGCCGAGGACAAGCGACGCATTAAGGCCGCCAAGGAAGTCATTGAGAAAGCCATAAGTGAGGCCGATGCCTGCCACATGGAACTGAGCGAAGATGCCCGTAAACAGCTCATGGACGCTGTGGAGGCCGGGTGCTACAACACCGTGCTTAACGAGGCAGGCGAGTGGGTCGGAGACCAGAAGGCCACCGCAGACGTGATGAGCAAAATCGGCGAACTTTCCATGCAGGCCGCCAGAGCCAAGGCAAACGCGCAGGAGAAGCGCTATGTCTGGGAGGGCGGCGGATCGGCAACCAATGCAGCCGGGGGCGACTCCAACGCCTTCCTGTCCCAGGCCATCAAGAACATTTCCGACTGAGAAAGGAGCAATACAGAATGGCTCGAATTGCCAATACCTTTTTTGAACTAAAAAACGGCAACCGCCAGTATGATGCAATGGCGAATCTGGCCGGTGTGTACCAGGACGCCGGCACTCCCGAGATCTGCCCCTCCGGTTTTCTGGTGACGAAACTCCAGCTTATGCCCGCCTCCGGCTATAACGGCATTTTGAATGGGAATACTTGGATCTTTAACAAAGCTGTCAGCGGCTCCAACACCACCAACGGAGAAATCCTGGAGCTGTTTGCCTATGATTCCTACGATGTGAACATGGTGGGTGACGGCGTAAACAATTGGCGCGTCGGAGCAAATACTGCTGGTCTTGAACTGCCTGCCAATGTAGTGGGTACTTTCTGCCGTATCGTACCTGGCTGGCAATATGTGTTCGGCTCTGGCAACTTCTCTACTGCCCCAACCGACCTCCAGACGACCAAGTACGCCACAGTCTCCAACGGTCTGTTGGTCGCTGGGTCTTCCGCACCAGATGCCGACACCGGGTACTGGTTCGAGATCGTGGGCGAGGTCTATCCAACCGTCGGAACACGCAACTGGGGTAAGGCGTACCGGGTCATCGCCCACTTCAACGGTATCGCAGGAACATCGGCCCCTGTAGCCCCTACTGCTGATGTGACCTTTGCTCTCACTACTCCATCCCCCGATGGTTCAAATACCATCAACGGAGGTGGGGCGACCAAGACCGTTACTGTGAACGTGAAGAACAGCACCGACAGCGTGGTTATCACGGCGACTAAGACCTCCGGGCAAACCCTCGCCAAGGGTGGCACGAACCAGAGCAACGTGACCCTAGGAAGCGACGGCAGCACCACCCAGACCATCACGGTGGACACCACCAATGTGGCTACTGCCGGCGGCAGCAAGAACTTCACCATCACTGTCAACGAGGGCAGCCACACCTCCATCAGCTACGCCGTGACCGTCACCGTGGCTGGTGCGGACTGAGAAAGGAGCTGAAGCATAAATGTCTCTGAAACTGAACAGCATTTCCCTTGACAATTTCAAGGTCAATACAGCGGATACCAAGATGGGCCGCATCTCCCGCAACGAACTGATCGCCACCGGCCGGCTGGTGACCATGGAGTACAACGGGCGTCTCTCCAACAAGGTTCGCAACAAAAGCGAGTACAAGACTCGCATGGACGATATTGCCTACACTAACCTGTCCTCCGGGCACAAAAAGAACCTGCTGATGTTCTGCGCCGCCCAGGCTTATGCTGTGCAGGGCAAGCCCGCCCCCGAGGACTTCGCCCAGGTCCAGAACGACCTTGGTCTGTTACGAGACCGGAACTTCCTCGCCACGCTGGCCGGTATTTCCAGGGAGATCATCACACCCTTGCTGCCCTACACAATCTCTAACATGGGCGGCCTCCTAATGGAGACTACCACTGTGCCCCTGGGCCAGACGAAGGAGATTACCGTTCACAGCAACGACATCTTCCTGTTCGAGGATTCCAGCTGGGGCGCTTCCCGCTCCACCACCATGAACTACCTCTACGATGACACCATCACTCTGAATCCCCGGCCCTACACCTGCCGGGCTGTCATCAAGTGGTACCAGATGGTGGGCAACGATGTGGACATCGGCTGGTACTATAACGCCATCATGGGCGGTATGTACTCCCGCATCATGGCGAACTACATCGGGGCCATTATGACCCTGGCTGACAACAGCCCCTACATCCCCGACTACCTGACCTTCGACACCTACAACTCCCAGAACTGGGCAGAGGCTATTGTGGCGACCTCCACTGCAAACGGTATCCCCCGGAACCAACTGATGGCCTTTGGCGATTACCGCGACCTCCAAAAGGTCCTCCCGCTGGGCACTCCCTCCGATGCCGCCCTAACCTATGGCCTGGGCGAGGAGTGGATGCGCAACGGTTTCCTGTCCGTGGTGGGCGGTGTGCCTCTGTTTGATGTGGACCCAGCCATGGTGCCCGGCACCGTGAATACCACCGGCGAGATGCTGGGCATGAAGGGCCTCATTCTCATCTCCGGGCGCATTGGCCGCGCCTACGCCCCCGTCTACACCGCCTTTGCCGAGGGTTCTCCTCTGGTCATTGAGATGGAGCCCCGCGAGAGCGGCGACAACTCCATTTACATCGACTGTACCGCCGTCATGGACACCAAAATCGTGATGGGCAGCAAGGTCGCCGCCATTCAGATGCCTTCCTGATTTCCTCCTCTTTTATAGGGGAGCGGCCCTTCGGGGCCCTCCCCACCCTTCAAATCTTGACAGAAAGGGGCGTTAAAAATGCCCAGAGGCGTAAGAAACATCAAAAACACCGTGGCGGAAACTATGGAAGCCAATTCTGTTGCCGATACCGTCGGGCAGTCACAGCCCACAGAGACAGAGCTGCTACGCCAGCAGAACGAAGCCCTTGCCAAGCAGTTGGAGGCCATGCAGAAGCAAATCGAGGCCATGCAGAAGAATCCGGGCTCCACCGTGGTCATGGCGAAGCCGGAAGAAACTGTGGAGCTGACCTACATCGCCGCCGTCTCCCCTACCAATGTGCTGTCCTTGGGGGACTACGGCTATTTAAACGGTGTGGGAGGCTATGTAGAGGTCCCCCGCAAGGAGTTTGGCGGAAAGTTCATGACACCGGAGATCCGGGGGCTGCTGAACCAGCGGCGGCTTATTGTCCTGAACGGTCTGAACGAGGATGAGCGTCGGCGGTACAATGTTGATTACAAGGACGGCGAACTGCTGGATATGCAAATGTTCGACCGGCTACTGGACGTGGGGCTGGAGCAGCTAAAGGAGCTGTTCTCCAAGCTGTGCGTCGAGCACAAGCGGATGGTCGCCACCCACTTCATCTCCTCCTATCAGAGGGGCGACAACCGCATTTCCCGTGAAAAAGTGGAGCCGTTGAACGACCTCTCCAAGTCCGAGGACCCCAAGGGGATGTTCCGGCCAATTCTGGAGAGCCTGAACAAGGTCTGATGCGCCCCGGCGGGGAGCGCATAAAATCCCCGCTTTATATGCTGGCGCTCCGGCGCATGAACTGGAGTGCAGAACACAGACAGGAGGCGGATCATATGGCCCCTTTGACAGGCATCCATGCTTACTTCATCAACAACAAGCCTATATACTCCACCTTTCTCGCTGATGTAAAGGCTCAGGGCGGCAGTACAGACCTATTCTCCCCTCCCTCCGCTTTCCCGGACGGCTATTTTGCCGCTATCCCTTGGGTGGGGGTGGTTGTCCAAAAGAACCCTGATTATGAGGGCGACACAGCCGCTTATAAGGCCGTGTCCATAACTTTAAATGGGCAGATATACCTCCTCCGCCTGAACAGCACCCAGAGTTTCGAGACGGGAGTGACAGGTTATTTCCACTCCGCACCAGCCCCGCAGAGGGAGGACTATTTCGGTGTGCCCCCGCTGACAGGCACCGAAGAAGTCACGGTAACGCTTCTTTATGATGACGTTCCCTATCAGAACACAGTTTTGGCCCCGGTAGAGCCGCTGGGAGCGACCACAAAATGGTCTGACATCATCCTGAACTATGGCAACCTATTCACAGACGATGTGAGAAACCAGGAGGCATACGACATCAATCCGGCGGCCTTTCTCAATACCGCCTCCTACTATCTTCAAGCGGCAATCCCCCGATTCAATCGGCCAACGGAAATCATCTCCTATCTGTCCCAGCGTACCCCGTCCTTTTTCTCGGAGACACAGTGGGCTGTGCCGGCTGAAATCCTGCCACCTGGAGAAATGCAGACACCTACTACAGAGCCTATCACCATCCAGGCCAAGCCTGGATACGAACTGTGTTCTGTGGTTATCCGGGGCACAGATAAATTTGGAAATCCCGTGGACACTCCCTATTCCATGGAAACCTACGACCCTCAGACGGGGAAGGTGACTTTCCCTGCTGGGCTGATATCTGGCACAGAGTTCATCATCGACCTGTATCGGGACGGAGTGTTCCAAAAAACGCTCTCCCCGGATATGAAGCGCATCCTGGGCTTGTGCTTCCACATGGTATGGGAGTACCGCTTCACCGGGAACTGGCTAGCGCGGTCAGCTAAGGTGAGTGACAAATCCTTTGCCCCACCTAACGAAGCCAACTGGACACGAGCGCAGGAGGAAAAGCGGCGGAGTGAGGAAGATACGCTTAATCAGGAACTACGCCGGTATGAACAATCCTGTACCTACCGCGGCGTGGTAAATTTCAGCCCTTCCATCAATCTTTTCTGAACAAGGAGGTCATGGTCATGGCATTTCATCTGATTGGCACCGACCCGTTCACGTCCACCTTCGTACTAGACAGCGAGGAGGACGCCGCTGAGCTGCCCACCGACTGCGGTATCGGCTCTCAGGCGTTCTGCGCCGAGAGCGCGGACGGAAGCGGAATCGGGCGCGTGACCTACATTCTGAACGGCGATCTCCAGTGGGTCAAGTAATAGGGGGCGATTTAATTGTCTATCAAAGACGGAATTGTTGGCGCAATGGTCGTCGGCGGCGGTCCCGGCTCCGGCGGTGGCTCCGTGGTGGTCCCGAACATCAACGCCACCGTGGAGACGCTTCCAGCGGGGAGCGAGGCCACCGTTGAAAAGAGCGGTTCCAATACCAACGTGACCTTTAACTTCGGCATCCCGAAGGGCGACACGGGCGCGAAGGGAGACCAGGGCGCCCCTGGAGCGACCGGACCTGCCGGACCGCAGGGCATTCAAGGCGAGCAGGGCGTGGAAGGACCTGCTGGGCCTGCTGGCCCAACTGGTTCCACAGGACCACAGGGCGAGCCCGGTGTACAGGGACCGGAAGGCCCGCAAGGTATCCAGGGAGAACGGGGAGCCACGGGGCCAGAGGGGCCACAAGGACCACAGGGTCCTGCCGGTAGTGTCGGCCCGCAAGGCCCGCAAGGCATCCAGGGTCCCAAGGGAGACCAGGGAAATCCGTTCCTCATTCAGAAGATATATGATACCGTTTCCGCCATGAACGAGGGTTATGCCACCGATGGTCTGCCGCAGGGCTCTCTTGTGGGGATCTCCACCCAGACCGGCGGCGAACAGGGCGGATACATCTACGCCAAAGGGGCATCTGCCTATGAGTTCTTCTATGACCTGAGTACCACGGAAGGCATCCAGGGCCCCAAGGGCGACCCAGGAGAGCAGGGGCCGCAGGGTGAACAGGGCCCCGCTGGCCCCGCTGGCCCGACCGGCCCACAAGGCGCACAGGGAGAACCGGGCCCGACCGGCCCCGCAGGTCCACGGGGCGAACAGGGGCCATCCGGTACAGCTGGAGTCCAGGGCCCGGCTGGTCCGCAGGGTGCGGTTGGTGCACAGGGCCCAAAAGGAGAGACAGGCGTTCAAGGCCCTGCTGGTGCTGATGGAAAAGCTGCAACAATCAAGATTGGAACCGTGACCACCGGAGATCCTGGAACAGCCGCACAGGTGACCAACAGCGGAACCTCCAGCGACGCTGTATTCGATTTTACCATACCAAGAGGGCGAGACGGAAGCAGCGGGGGCTCCGCCGCCTCCACCGATGCCGTACCCTTTACCCTGACTTCCACAGGTTGGGCAGGCGAAAGCGCGCCTTATACACAAACAGCGACGGTTGCTGGTATTACAAAGGACAATTCGGCGGTAACAGGCCCTGCAACTCCAACGGACGCAATCAACGCCGCTAACGCCGGGGTAAAGTGGAGTGCACAGGGAGAAAACGCTTTAACCTATACTGCGCAGAGCAAACCAAGTGTTGATCTAAAATACAATGCCCTGATTTTTGCTACAACGGCATAGGAGATATACATGGCTGTTTTCGATGTAACGCCAAACATAGGCGGAAATAGATATGCTGCGGGGGGCGGGATTTCCCTCGACGAGAAGACTGTTTCTATCCGGACTTCGGGCCGGGATAACAACGCCACAAGCATCAGCGAAAATGGGATCTACACCTATATTCCATTTCAAGGGAAGATGTTCCCGTTGATTGAAGTGACTGTGCAGGCGGAAACCTCATCCGGAATCTTGGTCACTGCCACGCATGGAGAAGCCACAGTTTCCGGGATGACAAACGCTGATGGAATCGCAACCCTAGAGTTAGGCGCGTTCGGGCCTTGGACTGTGCAGGCGACCTATGGGGGCATCACTGGTTCAGAAACGATTGACGTCACCCGCGCAGACATATATTCCGTCAGATTGTATTTATTTCCAGCTACTATTTTCGGCGTTGTTTGGGACATGTCCAATTCCAGCCCAGAAATGATGCGCCTTACTCCGGAAAGCGATCCAAACGGATATGTAAATGAGGTCGTGTCTTCCGAACCATCCCCGGCAGTAGGAACAGAGGCAGGAAGCTCCCCATTTGACCACTACCTTCCCTGGATGGAGATGAAAGAGGTCAATATTGTAGATGGAGATATCATTGCTCCAGATAGCCCATTATTTTCTCGGACAGCAAATGACACCATGATTTATATCCCCCCTTTCTATTACAAAATCATTTCTTCAGAAGATATGATTTACTTCTATATTGCCGACAATAAAATTTCAGGATTTGAACTCCATCCGGGTAGTAACACGTATGTGGCTCGATACCGAGTCAAAATTGAAAACGGAGTATTTACGTCTAAATCGGGTGGAACACCAAGTTACGGGAGCTCCTTTAATGCCGATTACGCTCGTTCGTATGCCACCAAAAAAGGTAGTGGTTGGCAAATATTTGATTACTCTACTTGGTGTGCCATATTTCTCTTATATGCTGTTGAATTTGCAGATTGGAGAAGTCAGGCTTTGATAGGACCCGGACAAGTAAATGCTTCTGCTGGTGCGCCGAATGGAGCTACCGATGATATGATATACCACACAGGCAAAAAAACAGCGTCCACTTCAAGCAGCCCAATGCAGTATCGCGGAATAGAGGAACTGTGGGGGAGTTATCGCCAGTTGACAGATGGGGTCAACAAACTGAATGGCAATATGTATATCTGCCTTGACCCTACTAAATATGGTGGCTCGATTCCAACCGACTACATTGACCTTGGGCCTTTTAGTTCCAGTTCCGGCTACATTACCCGACTAAACGTGATAGATACCTACAATTGGTGCATTTTACCTGATCAGTCTGGAGGCAGTTCTAGTACTTATATCCCGGATCGTGCAAATATTCGCAATGCTTCTGAGTCAATCTACATGTCTGTCACTGGTGGAGACTGGAACGATGATACAGATGCTGGAATAGGATATTTTTTAACAAACGATAGTCCAACCGTTGGGACAAGCTGTAGGATTGAGTATCGGGCTCCAAAAGGCGCATGAGTAGGAGGTAAAAACAATGCCTATCTTTGATTATACACAAAATTCTACGGGAATTACTTCCTATACTGCTGGAGATGGTATATCCATTCAAGGAAATTCGATATCTGCAAAGGTGTCTGTTGAAGAGGATAATGCAACCCAAATTTACAACGGGGCGATTTACACCCCAGTAGTGAAACCTACCGCTATGAAGCCACAACTTATCATATATACAGCCCCATCTTCTCCAAACATCGATGTAGTCATTCAGAAAGCTGAAACAAAACTGACGTTACAGACAAACGAAAATGGAGCGGTCACCGTAGATATTCCCTTATTTGGAACTTGGGATATATCAGCCACACTTGATGGAGAAAAGGTAACCGACCAAGTGGCTATCTCTACAGTACGGCAATATATCGTCACACTTTCCAGTGGAGCTGTGTGTGGTGTGTCTTGGGATATGGCAAACCCATCAACTAAACTGACCCGCTTGACTATCAATAATGATCCATACAGCTATGTTACAACTAATGTGACTGAAGACCCCTCTCCCGCAATTGGGATAATAGGCGGAACTTCCCCATTTGACCGGATTGCGCCTTGGTCAGAAATTTATGAATGTAACCTTGATGGAAATGGAACAGAAATTTACAAACGGGGAGAGCCTGGATTTTCCCGCACAGAACATGAAACGATGGTATGGATTCCTAAATTTTATTACCGCGTATCGGACGCCGGAAGTATCCGATTTTTCTATATATCTTCAATGCCACTTGAAGGGTTTGAGAGGCACCCTGGCAGCGGGACGTACATCGGAAGGTATAATACAACTCCAGGATATAAGTCCATTTCAAGTATACAACCTTTACGTGGTGCAACAAGGCCAACCATTCGCACAAACTCTCGGGCAAAAGGTACGGGCTGGGATGGATATGATTATATGACATGGTGCGCTGCATGGTTACTTTACTTAGTTGAATTTGCAGACTGGGATAGTCAGAACACCATTGGCCTAGGCTATACTTCGGGACACTCTGGTCCATTGAACAATGGCGGAACGGACAACATGATTTACCACACAGGGCGTGCGTCTGGAACAAATGAAGATACGGCCATACAATATAGATGGATTGAAAATCTATGGGGGAATCTATACCAAGTAATAGATGGTATAAATGTCTACGAAGGTACTTTCCTTATTTGTACAAATCCAGAAAATTATGCAGATGATACTGGAATCAACTATGTAAGTACAAGTATGCCAGGAGTTTCAATAAGCGGGTATATAAGTAAAACCGGGTTATTTGAAGGGGCCACATGGGCATTCATCCCAACCGAAGCAGGAGGCAGTCAAAGTTCATATATACCAGATCGGGTGATTATCTCTAGTAATCGGTCATGGTACATTGCAGTAGTCGGAAATCACTATACAAATAACTATAACACCGGATTATTTGATATTTATTGCGGATACAACTCTGCTTCAGAAGCAGATTCGAATGGTGCCCGCCTTATTTTCCGTCGTCAGGAGGTGCAAGCATGAGAGTACACGGTGACGTTAATCCACCTGCTTTTACTGTAGAAAAGCAGCCAAAACATTCTGGCTATTACCTTGTACGGTTTTACAAAAACGCTGTTCCATATAAAAGCAGTGACTATGAGGGCTGGGAGTATGAGGAGTACCACTTAGAGATGCGGGAGCGGCCTGACCTTCAAACTTATGTCCAAAATCACTACAACGAGCTATTCCAGGAGGCAAAGGGTGGACCGAGCGAAGTGGAACAACTGAGGGCCGACATGGACTATATTCTGTTGATGGGAGGGCTTTAAGATGGACGTAGAAACCATGCGCTACTATGTATCCACTGGCCTGTGGTCGGCTGATAGGGTAGAAAAACTGTATCAGGCCAAGAAAATCACCAAGGAACATTACGACGAGCTGAAGGCCCTTGTCACGAAGGGGTGATACCATGCCGTTTATGCAACGCCGACCTGTCATCCAACGGGACTCTAACACCCCGAGCGGCACTGGCCTCCAGCACCAATACATGGCGGCCCCCGCAAAACAGCACCTCCGAAGTATGGCGCAGTATGCCACGGACTTCTTTGAAGCACAAGTGCAGGGGCTTGAGGACGATGATGCGTGGAAAGCTGGGTGGTATAAGATACGAACCGCTGCCCACTTTTCTTCCCTCAATACCAGTAATATGTCCCACGACGATGATTGGCGGGTGGTGTACTTTGAGCGGCCAGATATCGATTACATAAGGCCCGGCACCAAGTTCTGGTTCTGGAACAACTGTTGGTTGGCGGACAACCCCGCCAATATAGCAAGCGTGTCCGGGAACGCTTTGGTGAAACGGTGCAACGCCGTGTGGAATAGTCTGGACTACTTTGGCAACATCGTATCTGAACCGATGGTCATCACCCGGCCAAACACCATGGCGAACGCCAACACAGATACGGAAACTATGAAGTTGGCAGACAGCTATATGGACTGCATCATGCAGGCCAACCCATGGACGATTCAGAATCTTAAAAACAACACCCGCATGATTCTTGGAACAAGCGGCTTTGCCGTGCGGGGCCTGTCTGACTACATACGGGAGTTCACCGACCAGCAGGACAGTGTGCGGGTGCTCCGCTTCTCCCTGTACTACCAAGAACCGACGGAACGGGACGATATGAAGCATCAGGTGGCGGATGGGCTGGCGTTCTCATGGATAGTCAATGTCACCGGCCCCCGGTCGATTCAGGCCGGTGAACACGTTTCTCTTGTGCCATCCTCTATCCGAAACGGCGAGGCGGTGGCGGACACCATCGCTGTGACTTATCTGTGGTCTTCCCACTCCCCGGAGATTGCCACGGTGGACGAGAATGGCGTGGTAACAGGCATGGTAAACGGTCAGGTAATCATTCGATGCACTTTGAAGGAGAACCCTAGCATCTTCACAGACACCGTTTTAGAGGTACAAGATGCTCCAACAGGGCTTCACTGGGCTACTGACGTACCGAGGAATATCCCAGCATACCAGAGCCGCAAACTAGCCGTAGCTGGGGAACAGGGCCCTGTGGAGTGGTCTTTCTCCGGGCCTGATCAGAACTGCTACACCGCGCAAATAGTCGGAGCGCAGTCTGCCATCTCTTGCTACTACCCCTCCCCTGTTCCTCTAACAGTGAGCATCACAGATGGGACTGCGACTCTGACAGCAGAAATCAAACTGACCGGAAGTTGAAAATTCAGTTGAATAAGAGGTGACAATCATGCTGAACAAGCCAAGATGTCAAAAGGCGACCAACCAGACAGGAAAGCAGGCCCTATACTGTGAGGGAAGGTTCCTGTGCGCCCACCAGTACAACTGCCCACAGACCCGGCAGTACGAGAATACTCCGGGCTTTCAGGAGTGCAAGCGGCTCCAACCGCAGAACCGATCCCCTTCTGTCGGATACCACCAAAACGTCATCCCTCGGGTAAAGAACCTGAAGTCGGTGGAGCAGGCCCCGGATGCAACAACTGTCCTTCCCAGCGGGATGTATGTACGGAACGTCATCCCGAATGCCGAGGGCAAGGCCGAGGAAACTATTTCTGGTAAAGAAGAAGCGACACACATAACTAAACAAAAGAAGGAGACGCAGAATGGAAAACAAGTTCGCAAGTCTCGAAGCAGAAAGCGTAAAGAAGGCTGACACCTACCTGAGCATCGCCAAAAAGACCGCCATCGTCAAACTGTTGGCCCCCGGCTGCATTGAGCAGGTGGATGTGCTACCGAAAAGTGAAAACGCAAACGTTCAACCAATACCGCCCCGCTGGCAAGAGAACATTTTGGGGAAGCGGCTGATTATGTCTTATGTGCTGGCAGGTATCTATCTTCACCTGATCGACGTGAACGGACTTTACAACAGCGAGACCCCGAAGTTCGAGTTCACCGCCCGGCAGTATGACATCTTTTCCAAAACCTACGGACAACTGGAAGGGATGAAGCGGAATGACGATCCGGAGGTGCGAGCCCACGCCGCCGCCATCCTGTCTGACTACCGGGACTTTGAAAAACTCCTGAATGCGGAAATCTATAATCTGCTCCAAGCCAAAAATGATCTGCTTTCCCGAGTTGTAATGCTGTTTACTGCACAGAGTACCCCGGAAAGCATTCAAAATGCGTTGGATACCCTGCACGAAGTGCAGACAGAGGCCGAGGCACAAGCCCGCAAGAGTAAGGAATGGCTGGAACATGTGCGGGCAGAAAAGGGGGAGTAGGCATGTGGCCTTCACCTACCTATCCATATCAACGAGATCAGCAATATATAAAGTTCATCGGTGCAGAGAACATCCCCCGCCAAGTTTGCACTTATTTGATGGACATGCCACTGCCGAACTACAATCCCCCCACTGAGAACATCTATCCAAGGGTACGGCTGATGAAGTACCTCTTCTATGATGGGATTTCCCCGCTGGACGAGCCGTGTCCGACGACGGAACAGAAGTTGTCCGTTCTATTTGACCCGGAACATCCAACTGCCCCAGTCTCCCCAGAGAAGGGTTACCGTATCTTCCCGCAGGCATATGTGGCTCAGGCACAGAACATCGGGGACACCTCATTACGATGCTATATGGGCCAGACAGTGGCAAAAGGGACGTACCGTGCCGAACTGTCTGTGATCTTCGAACTGACTACCAATGTCAACTATGAATCTGCATCCGGCTACGCCATATCCCGCACCTATGCCATGGAGTGCGCTCTGATTGAGGCGTTAAACGGCGTGAATATGAACGGTGTTGGCACATTCTACTTTGACCGCACACAACACCCGTCCTGCGGCTCATGGAACATCGACGACAGGGGAACCAACCTGGGACGGAGGGTGATTCTCGGCCTGACATGGCAAGATTAAAAACTTTTGTAAATTCCCCTTGACTTCTTGCTAGCAATATTATATACTTGCTAGCAAGGAGGTGGTGATGTGTCTCCAAGCAATAGCCCGGAGTATTACCGGAAACGCCGTGAAACCATTGGGCAGTTTAGCGTTCCGCTTTCAAGAGAAAAGCTAAATGCTCTCACAGAAAAGTTGAAAAAGCAAAACAAGACTAAAACCCAGTGGCTAAACGAGAAAGTTGATGAAGAACTCGGGCAAAAAAAGTGAAGTAGCCCGCCACCGTGGAAAGTTACGGACTACTTCAAATCACCATCACCCGAAGGTCTGGTAAATCCATTCTACCAGCCTCCTGGGTGAAAATCAAGGAGGAAAATAAAGTGGTAACAGTAAAAGATGCGGTAAAACTGTTGAGAG
>PPYF01305208.1_pt1 | contig 15593 bp, 10 predicted proteins | sample 1559871 | NCBI WGS metagenome assembly PPYF01 (sample SAMN08240021, study PRJNA423297) | Human gut metagenome, whole genome shotgun sequencing project. | reverse complement strand
TCCTTACCTGTTTCGTTAAGGGCTTCCTGCAACGCCCGTTCTCCGAAGAACAGACCTTTTACAGGAAGACGGAACGTGAACTCTTCGTTGCGAATCGCCTCACGCATCAGATGTGCCCGGTCTCTCAGCAACACCTGATGACGATAAAACCATCCGAAGAAGACAACAACGACCACCAAAAAAGAGACTATCAGAATCATAGTTTTTTCATTTTAGCATACAACGTCTGCCGGGTAATCCCCAACAGTTCGGCAGCCCGGCTGATGTTGCCGTGGCAACGCTCCACGACCTTATGCACATGTTCCGCCTCGACTTGTTCCAACGAAACCACTTTCCGGCCGGCATCAATCGCATCTTTCAGGACACGGATCAACTCCTGGTTGTCCCAAGGCTTGGTAACAAAGTCTGCCGCTCCCATCTTCAACCCGCGCACCGCCAATTTGATATCAGCGTATGCCGTCACCAGCACCACCGGAATGGCCGGATGTTTCTTATGGATTGCCCGAAGCCAAAGCAAGCCGTCTTGTCCGGAGTTTCCCCCTTGCGTGAAGTTCATGTCGAGCAAAATCACATCCACCTCCTCTTGTGCCAATACCGTAAGAAGCGTGTCGGGAGAAACAAGCGTCAATACTTTATCAAACTCACCGGCCAAACAGATCCTGACTGCCGTAAGAATCGCCGGATTATCATCCACCACCAATATCGTCCTGTAATTCGCCATATCCGATTCGTTTAGATTACCTTCATTTATCAGAGGCAAAGGTACGGAAAAAGGCTGTATGAATATCATACAAACAGGTGTATGATTTTCATACAAACTGCTCTAACCGCGCTTTACATCCATTGCCGAATGCCGGCAACCTTATACATTTGCAACAAATAAAACAATGAACAAAGATGAAATCGTACTTCACTTTTCTCAGCCGCAACAAGCTCTACACGGCTATCCAGTTCTTCGGACTGGCCATCGCATTGGGAGTCGTACTCCTCTTAACGTTATACGCTAAAACCGAATTCAATATCGGTAACAGACAGCCATACTCCCACCAATTGTATGCCATCGGCTACGGCGATGGCATCGGTATGACGGTCGGTACCGCCCCGGAATTATTCCCTTCCATTCCGGAAATAAAAGAATGGACACGCCTCATCAACAACGAGCTGACAGACTTGACCATAGACAACAACTACTACCAGGTGAACAGCCTTGCCGTCGATTCCAACTTCTTCCGACTGATGGACTATCCGCTCATCGGATGTGAACGCGACAAGGTGCTGAACGGAACAGACGAGACCATCATCTCCGAACCGTTCGCCCGTAAAGTATTCGGCAATGAAGATCCTATCGGACGCACAATCATGTACCTGAACCAGACACCGCTACGGGTCGTCGGGATTCTCCCGACTTTCGATCCGACAGAACTGTTGAAGCCGGTTGACCTCCTGGTCCCTATCAAATTGGTGGAAAAGACTTATTCCTGGATGGATAACTTCGGTTCAACCCAAACGTTCGTCACATTGGCGGAAAGGGCTACACCCGGCACCGTCTCCCGAAAACTGCTCGACAGCTATAAAAGTTATTGGAATTATTGGAAAGAAGACAACAGCACGAACACCTTTGCATGGGGTTCATCACTCACACGCATGGACGAAATATACTTTTCACCCTTGAACTATAACACTCCTTTCCGCAACGGGACACGGAAACAGGTTCAAATCTTATTGGCCATCGCGATGATCTTGCTCCTTTCGGCCGTCTTCAACTACATAAACCTGACCGTGTCGCAAACCGGCAAGCGGGCACATGAGATGGCGACTCGCCGGTTGATGGGCGATTCTGCCGGGCAAATCGTGTTGCGCTACCTCGCCGAGTCGGCAATCTTCACAACCGGGTGCTTCATCGGCGGATGCCTCATCGCCGTCATTGCCAAACCCTATTTCGAATACTTGCTCTCTACCCAAATCGCCATGTCGCTTTCTCCCGCAACGGTGGCCTACGCCCTGCTGTTATTAGTTGGAATCACCGGTATATCAGGATTAGTACCGGCACTCATCATTCGCAAATACAGCCCGATAGATATTGTAAAGGGGAACTTCCGCTTGCAGAACAAGCAACTGTTCAGCCGCCTGTTCATCATCGTGCAGAACGTGATCAGCACGTTCCTCATTGCGTTGGGGCTGACAATGGCCGTCCAAATACATTACCTTGCTACCCTGCCGACCGGTTATAATACCGATCTGGTCTTTGTACGGGCCTGGGATTTAGGACCGACCTACGACAAACAAGCCATCCTCCAGAAACGTTTGCAGGCATTGCCCCAGGTGGCAGAAGTGGCGTTGGCACGGAAACTGCCTTTCGTCAGCGGCCACGATGGCGTACGCCAGCCGGACGAAGAGGGAATGTCATGGCTCCACCTCTCGGATGTGGACAGCACTGCATTCCGGATGTTGGGCTTCGAAGTGACAGAACGCTGGTCGGACCCGCTACCCGGCATGGTTTGGGTAACGGAAGAGACCTGCCGCCGTTATAACCTTTCGGCCGACAACCCCCATTTCGGAAAGAACGGTGACGAGGGCGGCTACCGGTATAACGTCTGTGGTGTTATCCGTGATTACCGTTCACTCATGCCGTTAAACACTCCGACACCCGATTCGCACGGAGCGGTCGGGGTGATGGACCCGCAAGGCTATGTGATCAGCCAAGTCGTCCGGACCCAAGGTAACCGGTCGGAAGCTTTGGCCGCCATCCGCCATACCTGTCGGGAAGTGTCCAAAGAGGTGATCGGGATGCCGAAAGACCTGGAAACCGATTATATAGATGATTATCTGGACAAAGATTTGACACACGAGAAGAACATCGTGATGCTCGTCCTTTGCTTCATGGTCATCTCCATCCTCATCTCTGCCATGGGATTGTTTGCCATGTCGATAAGCTACACCGAACAGCAAAGCAAGCGGATTGCTTTGTGCAAAGTGATGGGAGCCGAAACAAGCGGTGCGGTATGGGAACTTTCCAAACGATTCATGATGCTCTCGTTGCTTGCCGCCTGCTTCGCCCTGCCCATCAGTTTGAAAGCGGTTCAAATCAGTTTGGAGTCATTCTATAACCGCATCGCCTTCCCGTGGCACCTCATAGCCGCGGCTGTTTTGGCAACCATAGTTATCGCTTTCGTGTCAATCATCAGTCAAACTTTGAAAGTCGCCCGCCGCAACCCTATAAAAAGCATCCGAACGGAATAAAAGCAACAGTATATAACAGGTAACATCATTATAAAAAACGAAACGAGTCATGATTAAAATAAAGAATCTCAGCAAAAGCTTCCGGACGGAAGAAATAGAAACCATCGCACTCAACGGCGTAAGCATGGAAGTGAAAAAGGGCGAGTTCGTCGCCATCATGGGTCCAAGCGGATGCGGCAAATCGACCTTGCTGCATATTCTCGGTCTGCTGGACAACCCGGACGAAGGCAGCTACCTGTTGGATGGGGAAGAAATGGGACACTTGAAAGAGAAAGACCGAACCCGTTACCGCAAAGGACGTATCGGGTTCGTCTTCCAGAGTTTCAACCTCATCGACGAGCTGACGGTGGAAGAAAACATAGACCTCCAACTGAAATATCTTGGCGTACCTAAAGCCGAACACAAACAGCAGGTACTTGACATCCTGCGCAAAGTACGCCTCAGCCAACGCGCCAAACATTACCCGCAACAACTCTCCGGAGGCCAACAGCAACGAGTAGCCATCGCCCGCGCCGTGGTAGGCAAACCTAAATTGATTTTGGCCGACGAGCCGACCGGCAACCTCGACTCCAAGAACAGTCTCGAAATAATGAAACTGCTCAGTCAGTTGAATGCCGAAGGAACGACTATCGTCATGGTGACACACTCACAGCACGATGCCACATACGCCGACTACATCATCAATCTTTTTGACGGACAAATTGTCAATGAGTTGGATGGAATACTTTGATGCCTATAACATTCTCTCAATGTCATATAGGATTATTCCCCAATTTCGTCTGCTATCTGCAACAAACGGCAGGACATGTCGCTTCATTCCCGGATTACCAACGATTATCATGAATTCTGTCCTCTATCCGAATTTCTTTCTGTTTACAGATATGTGCGTTTTCGGCCGGATAACCGATAGCAAGATAACAGGTAAACTCATATCCATCGGGGGCTTTAACCAGTTGTTTTACATGTTCCGGTTCGTTGCCGATGGGAATACGGAAAGCACATGCCAACCCTTCTGCTGTTGCTGCCAACAGGATATTTTCAACGGCAGCCCACGCCGAAGCGAAATAGTTGAGCGAACTTTGGTCGGCAGGTTGACACAGAGGATAATCCTTTTGCCGGAAAAACGGCAGAACAAGGCAATTGCTCTGCATAAGCATACGTTGCTGCTTGGGCAACGCATCGGTAAACATGGCGTGCTCATCTTTGTCCATCACACCGGCAGCAGCGTTAAGTCCTGTCTGCTGAATATTTTTAGTGTTTTGTGCCACAGGCGATACGAGTCGGGCAATATTCTCTTGTCCTCTCACCACAACAAATTCAAACTGACGCAAATGGTCATTGGTAGGAGCTTTAAATGCAGCCGACAATACCTTCTTCAATACTTCGTCCGTAACTTCTTTATCAGAAAAATCCCGGATAGTTCTTCTTTTCTCTAATATTTGATAGAAATCCATAACAATACATTTTATTGGTTATACTTATCGTTTCCGGCAACAAAGTTATCCGGCTTTCTTGTTACATATTTGTGATATTGTTTCGTATACTTGTCGTATATTTGCATTCGGATCATTTTAAGCATACCTTTATGGAAGATACTGCTATTCCTTACGAATTGCCCGAGGTGGAAAATCATTCGTTTTTCTTTATAGACCAACGGGTAGAAACGGGTCTCGAGGCCAAATTGCATCAACATGATGCATGGGAATTGTATTATGTTGTCCACGGGTATGGTAACCGGATGGCAGGCGACACTTTACAACCCTTTGAAGCTGGCGATGTGGCATTGATACCTCCGTCCATGCTCCACCGCTGGGAGTATACGCCGGATTCAGCGGACGAAGAAGGCCATGTCCGTTATCTGATGGTAGCTTTCAGTCATTCACTGGTAGAACGGTGCATGCAGGTATTTCCCGAACTGCGCAACCATCTGAAAAACATTACATTTCCAGTCAATGCACTGAAGTTAGGTTCCGAAAGTTCACGAACCATCCGCCGGATATTATCACGGATGAACAACCTGGACGAGTTGGGACGCTTGTGCGAAATGTTCCGTCTGCTTCCGGTCATTTTCAAATCGTCCGATCATACGTTTGTAGGCAGGCCGATGCGCATCGAACGGGATGTACGTCGTATGCAGCAAATATGTAGCTATGTGATGGCTCACTACGTCCACACTATTTCGTTGGATGATATTGCCGCCGAAGTAGGTATGAACCGCTCTGCTTTCTGTTCTTACTTTAAGCGTTGTAAAGGAATAACTTTTTCGCAGTATGTAACTCAATACCGTTTAAATACAGCCTGCAAACTTTTGAAACATTCACAGAAGCAAGTATCCGAAATATGTTTCACGGTAGGATTCAATGATTTACCTCACTTTGTCCGGGTTTTCACAAATAATATAGGAGTCTCTCCCAGCAGGTACAGAAAACAATTTCAATAATTATCTTATATCGTTTTCCCTTTTGTCTGTTATCTTCATTTGTCTTCACAACTGATTGGACTTGCTTGTGCCGAAGCATTTGTCGGGGGAGTCAAAAACGAAGGCTGCGGGATTCATATCCGACAGCCTTCCACATTAACCCTTAACTTTAATCAACTGGATTACCAGGAAATTCGTTCCGGCAGTTTCAACATAATAATACGTTAGTAACCGGAATTCTGTTTCAGGTTCGGATTCTTATCCATGCTGTCCTGCGGGATCGGCAGATAACGGTTCTTGGCAGCAAACTCACGGTTTTCAATCAGGTCCTTGCCTGTTACGACGGCACGTTTATAAGGATCTGTCTCGTTGTAATCGATTGTACCGACGATACGGTTTAACGGGCCGTTCAATAATGTTTCGGCCAACATCTTTCCTGCGGCATCTTTCCAACGCAGAATATCTGCACGACGCAAGCCTTCACCCGCCAATTCAATGCAGCGCTCACGACGAATCAGCTCACGCAATGTTTCTTTCGTGCTGTATCTGGCTCTGTCCACAACAGGCATGCCGGCACGGGTACGGATCTGATCCAGATAATCATACACCTGGGCGGAAGGGCCGTTCAATTCATTCTCAGCTTCGGCATACGACAACAAAACTTCGGCATACCGGAACACGATCACACAAGTTCCGGTACTCCACATATTGGGATACTGGTCGATGGGGTCCAGATATTTCGCCCAAGTCAGACTGGATTTCGAAGCATTGTCGGTGTAGGTGGGATAGTTCTTATTATCCGACTTATCCGCCAGTGTTTTATCCAGCGTGTTCAGCACCGAACCTCTCCAGTCCTGTCCCGGATAAAGAATACTCATCGCCATACGGGGATCGCGGTTGGCAAACGGATGGGCCGCATCATACAGGTTCGACTCTTCCTTCGTTTTACCGTCTGTCATTTCATACATATCCACCAGGTTCTGGGTGGGGACGATAGAGGACCAACCGCCGTCTACATTATTATACATCTGGCCGATAACTCCCAAACCGAATGTATTAGGGATACGCTGGTCGGCAATGATCACCTCTTTCGAATCTGTGCCAGTGAGCTTGAACAAATTGGAATAATCGGGTTCCAGTTCATACTGCTTCAGGTCAATGATGGCCTGGGCAGCCTCTTTAGCCTTCTGCCATTCTCCATAATACAAAGCCTCACGCATTTTTATTGCCAGTACACCGCCTTTGCCGATGCGTCCGCGGGCAGCCGGTGTCGTATTAATACCCGTCAAAGCATCTTCCAGGTCTTTGGCTATCTGCTGACGAACTTCTTCTTCGGTATTACGGGGCACCTGGGCTTCTTCGGCTGACTGATAAGAGCCGATGATAGGCACGCCGCCATACCACCAGTTCATCTGGAAGTATTTATAAGCACGAATCGCTTTCGCCTGTGCAACCAGGTCATTCTTTGTTGCTTCCGACTTGAATGTTACATTGTCGATATTCTCCAGCACGGTGTTACAACGGCGGATAGTCGTGAAGCTATAAAATGAACTGCCGGGGTTGGAGCTTGACAAAGAACCGTCACCCCAGGGGCGCCAACCTTCCCACGGAAAGTTGTTGTAAGCAATATCTGAACCACAATCGAGATAGAGAATGGCGGTCGGATCCCACAGACCGTTATAACATCCCACCACGAAACTTTCAGCATCCGTTTCGGTCTTCCAGGTGGTGGAAGGAGACAATGCATCATGTGGAGCCGTATCCAGAAAGTCCGAGCAGGATGTAGATAAAAACGCTGCTCCGGCCATTAAATATATTGATAATCGTTTCATAAAATTCAACTTATATTAGATAGTCATTAATAGTTTAGAACGTAACATTTACTCCGAATGAATGGGTAGTAGACAAAGGATAGCTTGACAAACGGGTGCTGACTGTCTCCGGGTCTACATTCAACGGCATAGAATCGAATGTCAGCAGGTTCTCAGCCGAATAATAAATCCTCAGGCTTTGAATACCGGCTTTTTCTATCAGGCTTTTCGGGAAGGTGTAGCCTAACTGTGCAGTCTTCAGACGCAGATAGCTCGTATTCATGATCCAGAAGTCAGACATGACAACAGATGCTTCACTCGGTGACTTACGGGCTTCTGCTACACGGGGCATACTTGCTCCTTTATTTTCGGGTGTCCATGAGTCCAGCCAGGCTGTTGAAGGGTGGCCGGCGCTGCCGGAAAATTCACCGAAGGCTTCTTTGGTATAAGCGAAACCGACGTTTGCCGCACCGGTAAAGTTCAGCGTCAGGTCGAAGTTCTTATAAGCACCGTTCAGGTTCAGACCGAATGTCATCACCGGATCTTTTGTCTTATAGAGTTCACGGTCTTCGGCTGTGATCTTACCGTCATTGTTGGTATCGACATACTTCAGGTCACCCCCTTTAAATTTCAGGCCGAACGGATATCCGTCCTGACCGGCATATTTATCCATCCAGGCTTGTGCCTCTTCGTCCGACTGGAAGAAACCGTCTGTTCTGTACACGAACCAGGAATTAATAGGAGAACCGACCTGACGCATGAAGTCGCCATCAGACATACGGTTAACACCTCCCAGGTTTTCTATCTTATTCTTGTTATAGGCAAAGTTGCCGACTACACCGAACTTCCAGTCACCCCATTGGTTAGTGTAGCCCAACTGCATTTCGACACCTCGGTTACGCATGGCACCTACATTATCTTTATAAGCACCCAGCGCAAATTCCGTCGGTACCGGAACTTCCATGATGATATCGGTTGTCTTGCGATCGTAGTAATCGAAAGTAAAGCTGATCTTATTATTGATCATTGCATCTATCCCGATACCCCATGTCGTTGACTTTTCCCACGAAAGGTCTGCTATTTTATAATTACTCTGATAATAACCGGTCGTCAACGCACTTCCGAAAGGATAGTTGGCACCCAGGTTATACGTATTCAACCAGGGATAAAAGTCACCGCCTGTCGGTGTCCCGTCGCTCAAAGCATCCTGGTTACCAAGCATACCCCATGATCCGCGAAGTTTCAGGCTATTCAACCAGCCTCTTGTATTTTCCATGAAGCTCTCTTCGCTGATACGCCATGCTGCGGAGAAGGAAGGGAAATATCCCCAACGATGTCCGGGGGCGAAACGGGAAGAAGCATCCGAACGGAAGTTTGCTTCCAGCAGGTATTTACCGGCATAGTCGTAGTTTACACGACCGAAATAAGAAAGCATATTCAATTTGCGGGTAAAACCTTCGTTGGTTTGGGTAGCCGTAGCACCGGCATTCATATCATCCAGTTCGTTATTCGGGAAGTTTTCGCGGTATTCCTTGTTGTAACGCACATCATATTTCTCGGCATGATATCCCAACATCACTTTCAAACCGTGATTACCGAATGTCTTATCATAGTTCAGCAAAGCATCGAAATTATATCGTGACCAGTTGGTGAAACGTTCTTCCAGGCTGTTCGGACGACTGGCCTGTGCCGGGTCTGTATCCAATTTCATAACGAATGCCTTGAAGTGCTGGTCGTCATTTACATACGAACCGGACACTGTTGCCTTCAGTCCGTCTATGATCTGGTAGTCGACTGCAAGAGAACCGGTAAAGTTCTGGTTGTATTTGTCCACAGTCTGTCCGGAGTCCAGCCAGGCGATAGGGTTACCGTCATTTGTTGCACCATATGTTCCATCCTCATTATAAACCGGAATCATCGGGCTCAGAATATTCAGCTGGCGGATAATCTGGTCCGACCAACCGCCGCCATAATTGGAGTTGGGGTCTTTATAGTCGTTCTTTATATATGACATATTCAAGCGAACCGTCAGTTTCTTCGTGATATTCATATCCAGGTTCGTACGGCCGTTGAATTGTTTACGTTCCGAGTTAGGAAGAATACCGGTTTGTCCCAGATAACCGACAGAAGCCATATATTTCGTATTCTCGGTACCTCCGCTGATATTTACATTGTGTTTATGCAATACACCGGTTTGGTAAGCGGCATCATTCCAGTCTGTGTTCGGATGTCCGTATGGGTCGGAGCCATCCTGAAACAGGCGGATGTCTTCATCACTGTAGCGGTGAGGCTGTCCGTTATCATCGTCGATCCGGTTATACAGCATCGCATATTCGGCCGAACTGACGCGGTCTATTACAGCAGTCGGACTTGATACCCCGATATATCCGTTGTAAGTAATACGCGGAGCACCGGTCTTACCGCGTTTGGTCGTTATCAGAATAACTCCGTTGGAGGCTTTCGAACCGTAGATGGCGGCAGAGGAGGCATCCTTCAGGACAGAGATACTTTCGATGTCGTTCGGGTCGATACTGTCCATCGAACCGCTCTCGATCCCGTCGATCAGGATGTAGGGAGATGCGTTATTCAACGTTCCGACACCACGGATACGGATATTACTTCCATCTTCACCAGGACGGCCTTCACCGGCTGTGATCGTCACACCCGGCATCAATCCCTGCAAACCGGAGGATACATTCGAGATCGGTCGGCTTGTCAGTTCTTCACTTGCCACAGAAGCTACGGCTCCGGACAGGTTGGCTTTCTGCTGGGTACCGTATCCTACCACCACGACTTCGTCCAGCTTTTGCGTATCTTCAGCCAGAGTAATTTTAAGAGTCGATTGTCCTGTGTACTTAATTTCTTGTGTCAGATAGCCGATGAAAGAGATCTGGATCACATCCCCGGCTTTTACATCCAGTACGAAGTTACCATCCATGTCGGTGACAGTACCGTTCGTTGTTCCTTTTACGACAATAGAGGCACCGGCAACAGGGCCGAAATCGTCGTTAACTGTTCCTTTTAAACTCTTTTGTTGCTGAGAAATGTCAACTTTGGATGTTGCCGTACTGTCGGAAGCATGTGCTGTCCCTCCGGAGCACAATGTGGCTGACAACAACAAAAGGCTGACTGGTCTTACGATTTTCAACATAACAATTGCTTTTTGTTTAATAATACTAGTAACTTTATAAATAAGATTTAAGGAGATTAACTCACTTTACTTATAGATTCACCTTATTCATGGTATTAACATTTACTCTTTCTGTAAAAATCTTATCCCTATGAAACCACAGTTCTTACAGAACTACGGCTTTTCTTATTTCACAAATAGCATGGTTTCAGCATATTAACTCTAAAGAGACAATCATCTACCTTTATAATGGATTAACTTTAGTTTAAACGTTATTATTATTAAACGATCTCCAACGACTTGACTATTACTGAATAATCTGCACAATTTAATGTTTTATTATAAAATTAATATTACATTTGCAGGGTCGGTATTAAATTAGTTCTGTAAGAACTCAATACAAAAACGCCACATATCTTATTTTAAAAAAGGCAAAGCAAATGATCAATACAGATACCGCCATCCACCATGCTAATAATCTTTTATATAAATAACCAATTATAACAAATCCGGCGACAATCACCATATATAGTAAGTCCATTATAAGAATACCTTTTACAAAGCCGGAAGAATTATATAAAAACTTATCTGTAACTTTATCGCCATATCTATTATAACCTTAGATAACATGACGAATAAAACTCTATTAAGTTCCGTGGTTCTTGCCTCTATGGCACAATTCGCGGCAGCCGGTAATGCCGGTGAACAATCGCATCCCAACATTATTCTGATCCTATGCGACGATATGGGATTTTCAGATTTGGGATGTTACGGAGGAGAAGTTAAGACTCCGAACATTGATTTTTTGGCAGAGAACGGAGTGCGTTTCAGCCAGTTCAAAAACACCGGACGCAGTTGCCCCAGCCGTGCCGCCCTCCTGACCGGACGTTACCAGCATGAAGCGGGAATGGGATGGATGACGGCTGTCGACGAGCACCGGCCCGGATACCGCGGACAAATATCTGCCGATTACCCGACTATCGCCGAAGTCCTCAAAGCAAACGGATATGCGACCTATATGAGTGGAAAATGGCATCTGACAGTACAGGGCGCATTCGATAAACCGAACGGCAGTTATCCCATACAACGAGGGTTCGATAAATATTACGGTTGCCTGAGCGGTGGCGGAAGCTATTACACCCCGACTCCCGTCTATTCAAATACGGACCGTATCACGATATTCCCCGACGACTTTTATTATACAACGGCCATTACGGATTCGGCCGTCAGTTTCATCCATAGCCATCCGGCCGATGTCCCGATGTTCATGTATCTGGCGCATTATGCCCCTCACAGGCCGTTGCAGGCACCCAAAGAACGGGTGGAAGCATGCCGGCAACGGTATAAAGTAGGATATGACGTCCTGCGCCAACAACGTTTCGACCGCCAGAAAAAGATGGGATTGATGAATACCGGAGATACCCTCCCCATCCATCAGAAAGAATTTGAAGGAGGACGCCCGGCCTGGACAAGTCTCACTCCCGAACAACAGGAAGCATGGATAACCGAAATGGCTACCTATGCCGCCATGATTGAAATAATGGACGACGGTATCGGGGAAGTTATTGCTGCTACCAAAGAAAAAGGACTCTATGAAAACACCGTCTTCCTCTTCCTGAGTGATAACGGTTCAACCAATGAAGGGGGTTTTATTGCCCAATTACTGGCCGACCTGAACAATACGCCTTACAGAAGTTACAAACAATGGTGTTTCCAGGGAGGAACCAGTACGCCTTTTATCGTTATGTACGGCGATCCGCAAAAGAATGTTCTCAAAGGGAAGTTCAATCGCGAATTCAGTCATATTATAGATATAATGCCGACCTGCCTGGATATGGCTTCGGTTGAATATCCCGGACAATTCAATGATAAAAAGTTGAGTACCACCGAAGGCAGAAGCCTGATACCCGCCGTCCAAAACAAGACGTTGGAACCACGCGACCTGTTTTTCGAACATCAGACCTCATGTGCAATCATTTCGGATGGCTGGAAACTGGTTCGTAACAACGGCAAACAGTCCTGGGAGTTGATCGACCTGATGAACGATCCGTTTGAAGAAAACGATCAGGCAGCCTTATACCCGGAAAAAGTAAAGACATTAGAGAGTAAATGGAACCGGTGGGCCAAAGAAAAACATGTCTTTCCTTTTGAATATCGTCCCTGGACAGAACGCATTAATTACTATAAATCGCTCCATCCGGATCAAAGCGGAAAGGATTAAATGTTACAAAAGTCTCACTATGGCACACAGATGACACAGATTAAGCAGATGAACACGGATCTGTGTGTCATAGTGAGACCTTTTACTATTTATCAAATCCCTTCTTCAACTCTTTTATGGCTGGCAAAGCAAACGAGATCAATCCGATCATTCCCACCAGTCCTCCACCGATGATGAATGTATTTCCAATACCGATCGTATCCGCCAGAAATCCGGTACTCAACAATCCAATCATCGAAGGCAACAGACTAACACTCATATAAAACGAGAACACACGTCCCATCACCACCGGATTGATACGTGTCTGTACCACCGTCGTAAAGGAGGCCATATAAAGAGAACCGGATATACCGCCGACCGCCGTCAATACGACAAACAACGGGTAACCTGAAACCGGCAGAATACCGGACAGTCCGAACGTAACTCCCAACAGGATATACATCCAGTTTATCAATGAAATCTCATTCAGCTTAAACTTCTTCATCCCCAGAAAAGCACCGCCCAGCAAGGCGCCTATTCCCCAGGCTGCTTCAATCAGACTGATCTGAAAAGCATTCCCTGAATAATGGTCCAACGTCATCAACGGAAACAAAACACTGACCGGCATAATAAAGAAGGTAGCAATGATAGAAAGGATAAACAACCATGACAATCCGTTTTGTGCACGGACCTCTGTCAAGGCTTCCTTCGCTTCTTTCAATAGATGTACTTTCTGCGTTTTTTCCGTATTATCCGGATCGGGGATTTTCACAAACAAGAGTGAAGTACATGCCAGAGCCGCACCAATCACATCCAGCAGCAAGATATTCGTCATCTTCATAAAAGAGATGAAAAGTGCAGCCAGTGCCGGCCCGGCAATATTACAGGCAGACTGGATAATCTGGTTGATGCCGGCAATACGAATCAGTTCCGACTTCGGAGCCAGCAAAGGGACCGATGCCTGCATGGCCGGCATATGAAAAGCCGAACCTACCGAACGTAAAGCCAACAAAATATAAATATGTTCGATCTTCGCTATATCCAGGTAGAACAGGACAGCCAGGATCAATGTACAGAAAGCGATAAAGCTATCTGCCAGTATCATCACCCGCTTCCTTTTCCAACGGTCGATAAAGATACCGGTAAACAGTCCCAATACTGATTGCGGAAGCATGGCTGCTATGGCAGCAAAAGCCAACACTTCTGCCGATTTCGTTTCAAAACTAAGCCATAGGATGATTGCAAAATTAACGATTGAACTGGTCAGGATAGAGAAGAACTGACCGGTCCATATAATGGCGAATACTTTTTTCCAGCTATTCATAACTTCTTTTATAATATAACAATAATAGATACGGGATTCCCCACGGTTCCGGGAAATCGACAATATAAACTCAGAAAACAAGAAGGATCTTATCCGTTTATCACACCAAATAAATGATGCCTGATTTAGAAGTTATTGAACACATAAAGATTATTTTATTTTCCGCAAGTATACGAATAAAATATGAATTACCAAACGATGATTAATAACGATGCTGTTTTTTCGCTATACCTCCCAGCATTTCCACCAGCGGTTGGCGCAGATATATACAATATACTGGCGTACCTGATAATTGGGGAATTTCCGGCGGGTATCATCGGCGTACTTCTTCACCTGCTCCACATCTTCAGGTCGGGGATCTGAAAATTCCAACATCTTTTCGGCATCTTTAGCCTTGAAGTATTTGAACTCTACGACACGGTCGTCGGTATAATAATCCGTGCCGGGAATACCGGTCATCTCGAAATCGGAACGCCCCACCGAATTGTTTTGCTCAATGGCAAAGGTGTAACAATTACTCAGATAACGGGAAACCAGTTCATAGAATGAGCAACGGATGAAGTTTTCGTTTATCTTGTCGAAAACCTGGGCGGGAAACTGTCCGAGGTATTGTTCGAAATAATTCTGCACGAGCGGTTCCAGGCGGCGGTCGCCGTCATATTTCCGGTAGGTAGGCACATAACGTTGTGCATTTCCTTCTATACGGTTCAAATCGTTATAATAATCCATATAGACACTGCGCATAGTCATATTCGGAAGCGATGTCACATAGTTATCTCTGATCGTAGTCATACCCAGATAGAACAGGCTGATCGGATAAAACTCTTTGTTGAAGAACTTTTGCTTATTGAATTTGCTGGACAGGTCGGCTACGTTATAGGCCAGTTCATCATCAATAACCAGCGCGTCGAGCATCGCTTTCGCATTGTCGAGCGACATGGTCAAACGACAGATCCAGTTGATATCCGTACGGAGGTTCTCATCAACCATTTCTTCGGGAATACTACCGCCATTGACAGCAAATTTCTTAAAGAAATAGGTCAGGATAGTGGCATTAAACAACCGTTCGGCTTTCGGTTTAAAGCGATAGCCATCGTAGTTGTTTACGATAAGTTGCCATATCTCGTCATAACGGTCCTGGCTGCCCACATACTTATCGAGCACATAACGCAAATACGTTTCCGTTTCCGCATACGTAAAACCAAGCATATTCAAGAATGAAGGTTCCAGGGTCAATATTTCGGCTATATTGTAACCACTGGTCAAGTCGTCCATTGTGACAGGCAATACGCCGGTACAGAAACAGGTACGGATGCTTCCTTCACCGATACCAGCCTTTATCACTTTAAAGAAGGTGCGAAGGAAACTGTCTTTAGTAGTCACCTGTTCATACAGCGGATCGTTGTAAGCTGTAAGCAGCTGGTTGGTGAAATTATCGTATTCGTCTATCAGCACGTAGACTTTAGGCA
>PPYF01525794.1_pt1 | contig 15595 bp, 10 predicted proteins | sample 1559871 | NCBI WGS metagenome assembly PPYF01 (sample SAMN08240021, study PRJNA423297) | Human gut metagenome, whole genome shotgun sequencing project. | reverse complement strand
TCGTCACTTCTACTACACATAAAACACTTCGCGGACCTCGTGGTGGTGTCATCATGATGGGTAAGGATTTCCCCAATCCATGGGGTAAGAAAACTCCGAAAGGTGAGATCAAGATGATGTCTCAATTACTGGATTCTGCCGTTTTCCCGGGTATCCAAGGCGGACCATTGGAACATGTAATTGCTGCTAAAGCAGTTGCTTTCGGTGAAATCCTGCAACCTGAATTTAAGGAATATGCTAAACAAGTACAGAAGAATGCTGCCGTACTTGCACAGGCTTTGATCGACCGCGGCTTTACCATCGTTTCCGGTGGTACAGACAACCACTCTATGTTGGTCGACCTGCGTAGCAAATATCCTGATCTGACAGGTAAAGTGGCAGAAAAAGCATTAGTTTCTGCTGATATTACCGTTAACAAGAACATGGTTCCGTTCGACAGCCGTTCGGCTTTCCAGACTTCCGGTATCCGTTTGGGTACTCCTGCTATCACAACTCGTGGTGCAAAAGAAGACTTGATGCTCGAAATTGCAGAAATGATCGAGACTGTATTGTCTAACGTAGAAAATGAGGAAGTTATTGCACAAGTACGTGCACGCGTCAATGAGACAATGAAAAAATATCCTCTTTTCGCTTACTAAAACACAATTTTAAAGCTAGTAATTGTAAACTGTTATTAGCTTAATTCCCATTTAAGGTCTGCTCTTTACGAAAGGAGCAGGCCTTTTTTTATTTATTAACGGTCCCGTTCGAACCATCTTTCCGGAATTTCGTTTTTCTTACTATAAAAGAAATATATGATGTCATATATCACCCACAACAAGTACGAATTCAACCGTACAGTGTGCATGAAGAGAAAAGAGAAGCGCACTGGACTCTATATACAGTCATCCCCGTCTTTCCACATTCATTTTATAGGGAAAGACGGGGATTTATTTTTACCGGCATAGCGCCAGAACAAGTGTTCTTTAAGTGTATATCAGCTCAATCCTTCTATTTCTCCATCCACAATATCAATATGCAATGCTTGCGGTTCTTTAGGCAATCCCGGCATACGAAGAATTTCTCCGGCAATGGCTACAATCATTTCAGCTCCGTTATTGATTACAATATCTTTAATATGGAACTCGAAGTTGTTCACCGCGCCATAAATCTTAGGGTCGGCAGAGAATGAATATTGTGTTTTAGCAATACAAACCGGGTAATGAGTGATACCCATTTTCTCGATCAGTTTGATACGGTTGCGTGCAATACTGCTGTAAGTAATAACGCTGGCTCCGTAAATATTAGTAGCCACCTTTTCAATCTTCTGCTGTATATTATCTTCTTCCTTATATGTATAACGCAAAGGTTCGGACGGATTATTTTCGATTGTATCTACCACCAGGCGGGCCATGTCTACTGCCCCCTCTCCTCCTTCACTGAACGCATTGTTGATAGCAAAACCGACTCCCAACTGTTCGCAATGCTCACGCAGCAATTCCATTTCTTCATCGGTGTCGGACGCAAACTTATTGAAAGCTACAATAACCGTCTGACCGAATGAACGAAGATTACGAACATGTTTGTCCAGATTACGCAATCCTTCTTTCAGTCCTTCCATATTCGGTTCTTTGATACGGTCGAGACTGACACCTCCGTGCATCTTCAATCCTTGTGCCGTAGCGACAATCACCGTGAGACGCGGTTGGAGTCCACTCTTGCGGCACTTGATATTGTAGAACTTCTCCGCACCAAGATCGGCACCGAATCCGGCTTCTGTAATTACATAATCGCCGAAAGACATTGCCAATTTAGTGGCCAGAATAGAGTTACAACCATGCGCAATATTAGCGAACGGACCGCCATGTACAAAAGCAGCGGTTCCTTCGGTAGTCTGCACCAGATTAGGATGGATGGCATCTTTCAGTAACACAGTGATGGCTCCTGCCACTCCCAAATCTTTCACTGTGAAAGGTTGGTCGTCATAAGTGAAGCCCAACAGGATGTTTTCGATACGACGACGCAAATCACTCACATCTTTGGAAAGACAAAGGATCGCCATAATTTCCGAAGCAGGAGTAATATCGAAACCGGACTCTTGGGTAATCCCGTTGGATTTAGGTCCAAGACCGACAACGATGCTGCGCAACGAACGGTCGTTCACATCAAGCACTCTCCGCCAAAGGATTTCTTTCAATCCGAAACCTTTTGCCTGGTTCTGATAGAGATAATTGTCGAGCAATGCCGAAATCATGTTATGGGCAGAGGTGATGGCGTGAAAATCCCCCGTGAAATGAAGGTTAATCTTATCCATCGGAAGCACTTGTGCATATCCTCCACCGGCCGCTCCTCCCTTCATTCCGAAACAAGGACCGAGAGACGGTTCGCGAAGAGCGACAATCGCATTCTTTCCAATTTTATTCAGTCCCAAAGCAAGACCGATAGATACGGTAGTTTTGCCAATGCCCGCTTTGGTTGCCGTGATAGCAGTGACCAGGATGAGATTGCTTTTCTTCACTTTCTCTTCATCAATCAGTTGTTCAGGAATCTTTGCGATGTAGCGGCCATAATTCTCCACTTCCTCGCGAGGAATTCCGACACTTTCGGCAACTTGCTTAATCTTCTTCAGCTCAATGCTGCGAGCAATTTCTATGTCTGATTTCATACAGAATATGATTAGTTTTATTTTTGAAAGAACAAAAGTATAACAAAAAAGCGAAATAGAGAAATTTAAAGTTCATCGGATATTTATATATCTATTTATCATAAACACTATAAACTCTTTTCACGCAATAACTGTTGTAAATGACATAACCTAAAACAACAACTTAATTATGGAATGGATTATTAATCAACTAAGGGTACACCCTGAACTTGCTATTTTCCTGACACTCTTTGCCGGATTCTGGCTGGGCAGACTCAAAATAGGGAAATTCTCATTGGGGACAGTCACCAGTGTTCTGCTGGTCGGAGTGTTGGTCGGGCAACTGAATATCACTGTGGATGGCCCGATGAAAGCTGTGTTCTTTCTGCTTTTCCTGTTTGCCGTCGGCTATAAGGTAGGTCCGCAGTTTTTCCGCGGATTGAAAAAGGATGGGCTGCCACAGGTGGGATTCGCTGTACTGATGTGTATTGTCAGCCTGGTGGCACCATGGATACTCGCCAAAATCATGGGATACCATGTAGGGGAAGCTGCCGGACTTTTGGCAGGCTCACAGACCATATCCGCCGTGATCGGCGTAGCAAGCGATACAATCAACCAATTGGGAATCAGCGACGCACAAAAAGCAACATTCATCAATGCGATTCCAGTAGCTTACGCTGTAACATATATCTTCGGTACAGCCGGTTCTGCATGGATTCTGGCTTCCCTCGGCCCTAAAATGCTGGGCGGACTGGATAAGGTGAAAGCCGACTGCAAAGAACTGGAGGCTCAAATGGGAACATCGGAAGCTGATGAACCCGGATTTTCCCCGGCTCTTCGTCCGGTGGTATTCCGTGCCTATAAAATCACCAATGAATGGTTCGGCAAAGGAAAGAAAGTCAGTGAACTCGAAACATATTTATGCAAGAATGATAAACGGCTGTTTGTAGAACGGATTCGTCAAAGAGGAGTGGTGAAAGATGTCAATCCGAACCTGATTCTTCACAAAAACGACGAAGTAGTATTAAGCGGACGCCGTGAGTTTGTAATCGGAGAAGAAGACTGGATCGGTCCGGAAGTGATCGACGCACAATTATTGGATTTTCCGGCGGAAACTCTTCCTGTAATGGTGACTCACCGGACGTTTGCCGGCGAAACGGTAGCCAAAATCCGGGCACAGAAATTTATGCACGGAGTCAGTATCCGTAACATCAAGCGTGCCGGAATCAATGTTCCGGTATTATCCAAAACAGTTGTGGATTCGGGAGATATTCTCGAGCTCACCGGTCTTAAACATGAAGTGGAAGGCGCTGCCAAACAAATGGGTTACATTGATCGTCCGACCAATCAGACGGATATGATTTTCGTCGGGCTGGGCATTTTGCTCGGTGGTCTTTTCGGCGCACTGGCTATCCATCTGGGAGGTGTTCCTATCAGTCTTTCTACCAGTGGCGGCGCATTGATTGCCGGACTTCTGTTCGGTTGGTTACGCAGCAAGCATCCTACTTTCGGAGGTATCCCCGAACCCTCTTTATGGGTATTGAATAATGTAGGGCTGAATATGTTTATCGCAGTGGTCGGCATTGCTGCAGGCCCCAGTTTTATAGCCGGATTCAAGGAAGTCGGAGTCAGTCTGTTTATTGTCGGTGCACTGGCAACAGCCATCCCTCTTCTCGCAGGATTGCTGATGGCGAGATACCTGTTCAAATTCCACCCTGCCCTTTCATTGGGATGCACGGCAGGAGCACGTACCACAACAGCGGCACTGGGAGCTATTCAGGATGCAGTGGAAAGTGATACACCTGCATTAGGGTATACAGTGACGTATGCAGTCGGCAATACGCTACTGATTATCTGGGGAGTCGTCATCGTGTTACTTATGTAAAACTATATAAATAAATATCATTATGGAAAAGAAAACAAATAACCCTGCCATTACGAAAAGTTATGCCAAGAAAATGGAAACGATCAGCCCGTTCGAGCTGAAAAACAAACTGATCGATATGGCAGATGAAAGTATCAAGAAAATAGCACATACCATGCTGAATGCGGGAAGAGGTAATCCGAACTGGATTGCTACCGAACCACGCGAAGCATTTTTTCTGTTGGGACAATTCGGACTTTGCGAATGTCGCCATGCGTTTTCACTGGAAGAAGGAATAGCAGGTATTCCGCAAAAGGCTGGAATAGCCGCCCGTTTCGAGGCTTTCCTAAAAGAGAATGAAAAAGCTCCGGGGGCTAATCTGCTGAAAGAGGGCTACAATTATATGTTGATGGAGCATGCTGCCGATCCGGATACGCTGATTCACGAATGGGCGGAATCGGTCATCGGCGACCAGTATCCTGTGCCCGACCGTATTTTACATTTTACAGAGTTAATCGTGCAGGATTACTTGGCACAAGAGATGTGTGACCGCCGTCCGCCGAAAGGGACTTTTGACCTTTTCGCCACCGAAGGAGGTACGGCAGCCATGTGTTATCTGTTCGATTCTTTGCAAGAGAATTTCCTGTTGAATCAGGGAGATGCCATTGCTTTGATGATTCCCGTGTTCACTCCTTATATAGAAATCCCGGAATTGCGACGCTATCAGTTTGACGTTACCGAAATTTCTGCCGACCAGATGACTCCTGACGGATTGCACACCTGGCAGTATAAGGATGAAGATATAGACAAGTTGAAAGATCCGCGGATCAAAGCGCTATTTATCACCAATCCGAGTAATCCGCCCAGTTACGCACTTAGCAGGGAGACTACCGAACGTATCATCAACATTGTGAAGAATGACAATCCGAACCTGATGATTATTACGGATGATGTGTATGGAACGTTTATCCCTCATTTCCGTTCATTGATGGCAGAATTGCCACACAATACGCTTTGCGTTTATTCGTTCTCCAAATATTTCGGAGCTACGGGATGGAGAACCGCAGTGATTGCTTTACACGAAGACAACATCTACGACAAAATGATTGCCCGCCTGTCGGAGGAGCAGAAATCAATATTGAACAAACGTTATTCCAGTCTTAGCCTGCAACCGGAAAAAATGAAATTTATCGACCGCATGGTGGCTGACAGCCGGCAGATTGCGCTGAATCATACCGCAGGGCTTTCTCTGCCCCAACAAATGCAAATGAGTTTGTTTGCCATCTTCTCGCTTCTGGATAAGGAAGACAGTTATAAAACCAAGATGCAGGAAATTATTCATCGCCGCCTGCATGCGTTGTGGGATAACACAGGGTTCACACTGGTAGAGGATCCGCTGCGTGCCGGATATTATTCGGAGATTGATATGCTGGTATGGGCAAAGAAATTCTATGGAGATGACTTCGTTGCTTATCTGCAAAAGACATACAATCCGCTGGATGTGGTTTTCCGCCTGGCAAACGAAACCTCACTCGTGCTGTTGAATGGCGGTGGCTTTGCCGGACCGAAATGGAGCGTGCGTGTGTCACTGGCTAATCTGAATGAAGCCGATTATGTGAAAATCGGACAAAGTATCAAACGTGTGTTGGAAGAATATGCCCAAACATGGAAAGCATCAAAAGAATGAACTAAGTAGTTCATTTTATAAATAGGAATTTAATTCAGACAGAAGAACAGAAGAACAAAAATAAAATAGCAGCTAAATAAGTAACAGAAATAATTTTCAAAGCGCAGCATTTATGTTCTTTTGTTCTTATGTCTGAAATATTTCTCGCTCTTATGTCTAAAAATAAATTAGCATTTATTTAAAGCGGGAGGTATCTACTTCTTCCCTCTTCTTCTCTTTGTATCCTCCGAATTTATAGTTAAACGAAACGCCGAACGTGCGGGTGGTCCGCATATAGTGGTTCTTTACATTCTGCAATCCGTAACGGACTTGTGTTGAAATGGTAGAGGTATTGAATATATCGTCACACTTCAACGTCAGTTGCGCTTTTCCTTTCGCAAAGGTGTAACGAAGCGCCGCATCCAGATTTCCCGAACGGGGAAGATCAAAAATTCCTTGTATGGCTTTATTTTGATAGAATCCGGTCAAGGTGAGTTTTAAATCGGGTTTGGTGGAAAGGGTGAAGGTGTTGTTCATCGTCAACACGAATGTATAGAGTTTGCGGTCAAACGGGATGTCCCAGAAATCACTGTCTTTCTGGCGATAGCGAAAGCCGATGGCTGTTATACGGGAGTCCAGCCATTTTTTCACCTTGAAAGGAACTGTCATCATTAATCCGGCCTGCGATGAAAAATCAAAATTGAAGAATTTGTAAATCTCCACCAAGCGTTCCGGTGATTGGTAAAGAGTTTGCATTTCGTTGTTTTTTGTATAACTATAAAAGACGGAAAAGACGTATTTGCTTTTCAAGATATAATTGAAGGTCGCTTCATAGTTCGTTGCAGGTTTGAGATAAGGATTGCCTTGAATTTCAGAATAAGCTCCCATGTAAGAAATAGCGTTTTGTACGCTCCAGTATTCAGGATATTCCTTGTCACTGCTCAATGAGAGTTGCAGGACATGTCCGGCAGTGGGCATATAAGTCAGATTGGCTACCGGATAGAGGCTCCATTCATTCCAGATATCTGTATGATATTGCTCTGCTGCCAAGGAAACATCGGCCGAGAGTTTATCGCCAAAGTTCTTGCTTAGTCCTGCATAGACATTCAGAGTTTGTTCGCGACGGCGGGAGTCCATGTTATTATCCGGCAACAGGTGGTCTGTTTCAGGATCGTAATATTTTTGGTAACTATGGTCCAAAGCGGTTGTGTAAGCTATACCATAATTCAATCCCCATCCTTTGCCTAAGGTATGTTCTTGCCCGGCATAAAAACGCCATTGGTTGATTTGTTGTTTATCCCGGCTTAAGAAATTCATCGTTTCCGTTCCCAACGTACTATATAATAACTGGCTGCCGGGAGAATGGTAGTAAGTAAATGCTGCACCTGCTTTCAGTCCGAAAGGGGTTTGATAGTCCAGCTTCACATTATGGAGCTGGCTGTCTCCCTGCGAATCGGTAACGGAGTTCTGTGCCCCGGTAGCTACGGCATAATGTTTGGAATCGGTAAAGGCGGTTGTATAGACCAGGCTTAACAGATGATCTTCGGCGAAGGAGTAGTCCATCCCGAGACGTACCTGATGACTGTTGGTACGGGAAGTCATGATATCATCCATATCCATCTGATGTACCGAACCGTCGGCCAACGTGTGAAGCGCTTCTTTCTCCGTGATTCTTCGGTCGCGATCATACGAGTAAGAGTAAAGAAGATCTGCAGAGAATTTACGTCCGGAGTACAGAAGGCTTCCACGTTCTGCCAAAGATTCGTAATGATGTTGATTAAAAGCTGTATAGAGTTCTCCCTGAAGAGAAGATGCCTGCCCTGTGCCGGGTGCCAGTATCAGGTTAATCATCGGTCCGCGCACCTGATAACGTGCCGGAGCAGAATACATCACTTCTGCCTTTTCGATCCGGCTGACGGGGATTGATTTTAATAGGGCATCCAATTGTTCGACAGACAGAGTGGTGACTTTTCCGTTGATGACAACGGTAACACTCTGTCCTCCTAATGTCAGGTTACCGTTCATATTGACTATGCCCGGAAGATTTTTTAAAATATCATAGGCATTATCCACAGGCAGGTTGCCTACCAGTCTCGGCACATCATACACGAGTTTACCTTGCTCCGCTTTCACTATCGGGCGTTCACCCATAATCATCACTTCGGGCAATTCTTGGAACAAGCTATCCATATAGCCTACATTTTTCACACTATCGACAGGTTCCTGTAACGGTTGTTCTACTTGCGCGGTGGCGTGTATACACCCACATAGAAGAGATATCAATAATAAATTAATCCGTTTCATATCGTATTTATTTTTGTATACGGCAAAATACGGTAGAAAAAACGGAAAATTGCGTTATCGCTGACTTATCTAGTGTTATTTAGTCTTATCAAAGAGAAGGATAAGAATAGTTTCCTATTATCTTTGTCAGTATGAAATTACCGCTAAAACATATCGTCATTCTGGTTATCTGCTCGCTAATCGGAATCTTCGTCTACCAGGCTTATTGGTTGACAGGGCTTTACCGGACGATGAAATCGGAAATGGAGAGCAATATCAGGGATGCGATGCGCACAAGTGACTTCAATGAAGTCGTGCTCCGGATAAATGATTTGCAAAAAGATAATGTGGAACATGGTTCGGTAACAGTGTCCGCTGGATATGACGCAGACGGTCATTCATTAGTGACTCAACAAACGATTTCTTATACGGATAGCACCCGTCAGGATACGATACACTCCCGGACGGAAACAAACGTGGATACGGTAAAAACCGCTGGTAATGATCCGGAAGCTGTTGCAAGTAGTGAAAGCGGACTGGATGTGTTATTAAAAAAACAAGATTCGCTAAAGGAGCTGTTAATCAGTATCCAGCAGGGGATTCATTCGGGGGTGGACACCTATATAGATGTAAACCTGCAACGATATGACAGTTTGCTCACCCACGTGATGAAGGAGCATAACCTTTCTATTCCTCATCACACTCTTCTGATTTATACCGGAACCCGTGCCGATTCTTCCATTATATATATAGATACATTAGGCATGGCAGGAGATAGCAGTTATATCCCCAGTCCTAAAGCAATCCGCTTTGACTATGAATTTAACCGGCATCGCAGCCAACGCTACCAACTGATATTCGAGCCGATCGACTCATTGGTATTGAAACAGATGACCGGTATTCTGGTCACTTCCTTTGTGATCCTTCTGATTCTCGGATTTTCTTTCTGGTTCCTTATCCGAACGCTCTTGAAACAGAAAACGCTGGACGAAATGAAAAGCGATTTTACCAATAATATCACGCATGAGTTAAAGACTCCCATTGCTGTGGCCTATGCGGCTAATGATGCATTACTGAATTTTAATCAGGCGGAAGAGAAAAGTAAACGCGACCAGTATCTGCACATCAGTCAGGAGCAGTTGCAAAGACTTAGCGGATTGGTGGAACAGATTTTATCCATGGGAATGGAACGTCGCAAAACGTTCCGTCTGCATCCGGAAGAAATCAACTTGAAAGAGCTGATTACCCCGCTTGTAGAGCAGCATCAGCTAAAGGCGGACAAACCTGTACATATCTCATTGGATATGAAACCGGAAACGCTTGTTATTGTAGCCGACCGTACGCATTTCAGCAACATCATCAGTAACCTGATAGATAATGCGGTGAAGTACTCGAAGGAGGAAGCCGAACTGTCTATTTACTGCCGGCAGACTGGGGAAACAGTGACGATCAGCGTTACTGACCGGGGAATCGGGATTCCGCTTGATAAGCAAAAGCATATATTTGATAAATTCTACCGGGTCCCGACGGGAAACCTTCATAATATAAAAGGGTACGGACTAGGGCTTTTTTATGTCAAGAGTATGGTCGAGAAACATGGAGGGACTATCACCGTAAAAAGTGAACCGGACAAAGGAAGTACTTTTACCATTACTTTATAAACCTGTAAAATCATGAGTAAAAACAAAATCACAGTATTACTGGTAGAAGACGAACAGACGCTCGCCATGATTATCAAAGATACACTTGAAGAAAATGATTTTATCATTCATACGGCAAGTGACGGCGAAGAGGGATTAAATCTCTTCTTCGAACTTCATCCGGATGTACTTGTGGCTGATGTGATGATGCCGAAAATGGATGGCTTTGAAATGGTACGCCGCATCCGCCAAACGGATAAACAAACTCCTGTCTTATTCCTGACTGCCCGCTCGGCCATCAATGATGTGGTAGAGGGGTTTGAACTCGGAGCGAATGATTATCTGAAAAAACCGTTCGGCATACAGGAACTGATTATCCGTATCAAAGCATTGGTGGGAAAAGCTTATCTCTTTACAGAGAATAAGGTAGGAAACCGTTTTGAGATAGGAAGTTATCTGTTTGATCCTGTGGCACAGACTTTATTGCACGCAGGAGTGAAACAGGAACTCTCCCATCGTGAAGCGGAAATCCTGAAACGGCTTTGCCAGAACCGGAACCAGGTAGTCAACACGCAAGATGTCTTGCTCGAGCTTTGGGGTGATGACAGTTTTTTCAACTCCCGAAGCCTGCATGTGTTCATTACCAAATTACGGCATAAACTCTCGCAAGATGAACAGATACGTATTGTGAACGTGCGTGGAATCGGCTATAAACTGATTGTCAACTGAACCCTTAAAACCGCAAAGTGCCATGAATAAAAGACATCTTCTCACAGGATTTATGTTTTTACTTTGTACCTATACCGCATTTGCGCAACAGGTGGAAGTGAAAAAAGATAGCATCGGCCGCGCGGTTCATCTGCCACCGGAGCAAAAACAGCTATTAAATATGGATAAGGATGGGTTTGTCTTACCCGATATGAATGTAGCGCCGAACGAAAGGACGGCAACCATTCAAACGGATAGTATGACGCTTCATATATCTCCTCCCGAATTTATTGATGTTCCCTGGCCGGCTCCCAGATTGGGAACTTCTTTCAACCCTTTCAGCCGTGACTATAATCGTTCGGATATATTCGGGATTAATGCAAACAGCTATTTAAGTACATATAGTTTATATAATACTTATCCTACCATGGGAACGCATATTCAGGCGGGTGCCATTTATACGTATACTCCCAATGACCGATGGGAGTTTTCGGGTGGGGTGTTCGGTGCCAAATATACAATGCCTTCTTTCCAGCATGGTGCCAGAAACGATTTTGGTTTTACCGGTTCGGCTGCTTATCGCATCAATGACTTTCTGCGCATCCGGGCTTTCGGCGAATATTCTGTGAATGGTGAGCGGAATGCGTCACAGGGTTATCTCACACCTATATATCCGCAAAGTGGTTATGGCATGGTTCTTGAGATTAAGTTCAATGATTATATCGAACTTCATGGTGGCATGGAACGTTCGTACAACCCGATGAAAAGGAAATGGGAAACGAGCCCTGTCCTTTATCCGGTTATTAAACTGAAAAGATAGTTTTTTTCTAAGAAAACATAACGGAAGCGAATAGTCAGGTTGAAAATCTCTATCTTTGTGGTAAATCAACCTTTACGAAGATGAAAAAACTGATTCTATTTCTTTCGCTGATATTATCGGTCGGTTTTGCATCCGCACAGTCGGAAATTCCTTCCGATAGTATTCGTCGTGCTCCATCCACCAATATTAAAGAGTTTGGTGGCTTTCTGCTGGATATGGGGTTAATGAATGTAGCAACTCCCGAACTTCCCAAGTTTAATTTAGAGATGCCTAATATGACGAAAGATTATAATCAGCTCTTTCGTTTAAATACAGATGTTACTTATTCGCAAGGATTCACTGACTCTTTTTCTTCGTCTTCTTTCTCCGGCTTTTCCGGCTTTGGCTACGGATATGGTTGGGGATTGTCCTCTTCTCCACAGTTTATGCAGATGGGGTCTTTCAAACTGAAAAACGGAATGAGAATCAATACCTACGGAGATTATGATAAGGATGGCTGGCGGGTGCCTAACCGCAGCGCTATGCCTTGGGAAAGAAATAATTTCCGGGGAGCATTCGAACTGAAATCGGCAAATGGTAATTTCGGAATACGAATCGAAGTACAACAAGGACGAAATGTGCCTTATTAAATAAGGTACTTCAATATACAACCCCGGAAGTCTGAAATAAAATCAAGTAGTCCTATAGATTAGATCAGACAGTCCGGAATTAAATTAAGTAAGTTCGGCACAGAATTAGGAAAGCTCGAAGGCCTTATCTGCCGCACTTATTGCGTTGGCAATACGATCACACCATGAATCAAATTCCGGATCGAGTATTTGTGATTCCGGATGGGAAAGCATATAGTGTACGGCTTGTCGTAATCCGTCTGCCATGGAAGTATTGCATATAAAATCAGGAACCAACCGCTTTATCTTCGAGTTATCAAAGACTACCGTAGCTGCTTTATCTCCTAACAGTTCACCTCTGAAATCATAATGATCGCTATGCTTGGCAAGGAAATCGGAGGCTACGTGTAATGCATTCAGAGGTTTACCCAATGCGTCGGCAATGGTTTGATAAATCTGATTCCAAGTCATGCTTTCATCGGTAGTGATATGAAAAGCGTTCCCAATGGCATGAGGGTTCGCCATCAGTCCTACATAACCTTTGGCAAAATCTTTAGAGTGAGTCAATGTCCACAAAGAAGAACCGTCGCCGGGGATAATAACAGGTTTACCTTCAAGGATTCGTTTTAGGATCTGCCAGTTTCCCTTATCGCCATGTACAGATACGGGAGGTTTTGTTCCGTTGTAGGTATGGCTGGGACGGACGATTGTAACGGGGAAACCGTTTGTGCGATAGGCTGCCATCAGCACTTCTTCCGCTTCTATCTTGTTACGGGAATACTGCCAATAGGGATTGACCAAAGGGGTGCTTTCGGTTATGCGGTAATCGGCCAATGGCTTTTGGTAGGCAGAGGCACTGCTGATAAAAATATATTGCCGCGTTTTATTCTGGAACAGGCGGATATCACGCTTCACGTCTTCTGCCGTATAGCCAATGAACTGTGCAACCACATCGTAATGTTCGGCCACGATGGCTTTTGCCACAGCTTCTTCATCATTAATATCCGCAATGATACTGTGAATTCCCTCCGGCATCTTTTTCGAACCACGATTTAGGAGAGTAATCTCCCACCCTTTTTGTTGCGCCAATGCCACTACATCTGTACTGATCGTACCTGTACCTCCAATAAATAATGCTTTCATAAAACCTGTTTTTATATTCTCCGGAACAAATATATCAATTCCATCATTTACTTCCAGCAATCATTGCCATTTATTTTTCTGCCCGAAAGTTTATGTAGTATACAGATTACTGATTCTTATACCCATATTACTGATTTGCTGAATGAAATTAAAAAGATACCTTCAAATGTTTTATCTTTGTATCAGATTAATAACAGAAGCATATGGATGAAATAACAAAAATTGAAACCGTCGATCAGTATGACCAATTGTTTGGACTGGAAACATTGCACCCTTTGGTGAATGTAATCGACTTCTCAAAAGCCACCAGGTCAGTTGAATATATCCGTATGAATATCGGATTCTACTGCTTGTTCCTGAAGGATGCAAAATGTGGCGACCTCACTTATGGACGTAAGAATTACGATTATCAGGAAGGAACGGTTGTTTGTATGGCACCGGGACAAGTAAGCGGAATAGACAACCGCAACAGGCCTGCTCCCCGCACCAAGTCAATCGGCGTTTTGTTTCATCCCGATTTAATCCGCGGAACTTCATTAGGACAGCATATCAAGAACTATACTTTTTTCTCTTATGAGGTAAATGAAGCATTGCATCTTTCAGACCAGGAAAGAGAAATCGTAACTGATTGCATACATAAAATTAGGATCGAGCTGGAACATCCTATCGACAAACACAGCAAGCAACTCATCGTGCGAAACATCGAACTGCTGCTGGATTACTGTATGCGTTTCTACGAACGGCAGTTTATTACACGTAATCAGGCGAACAAAGATATTATCGTAAAATTCGAGCAATTGCTGGACGAATACTTCCAGAATCAGGTGGCAATAACCGAAGGACTGCCATCCGTGAAATATTTTGCAGACAAGGCATGTCTCTCTCCTAATTATTTCGGAGACTTGATAAAGAAGGAAACAGGAAAAACTGCACAGGAATATATCCAGTGCCGGATTATCGAACTGGCAAAAGAAAGAATACTGGAAGGTGTTCAAACTGTCAGCCAAGTGGCTTATGAACTGGGATTTCAATATCCACAGCACTTCAGCCGATTGTTTAAAAAGCATGTCGGTTGCACCCCGAACGAATATAAACAAAGAAACTAAGCATTTTTTAGCTACAGGAGTCTCAACATCATGGGAGATAAAGTACTCAAAATAGGAACCGTGCATCAATGCAATTGTTGTCTGGGAAGCAAGACACTACATCCACTGGTGAGTGTCATTGATCTCTCAAAGGCTGATTTGTCGCCTCATACGGACATCAAGTTCGACTTTTATACGATTCTATTGAGTGAGTGTAAATGTGAGGCCTATGTGTATGGTCACCAGTATTATGATTTCTCGGACGGTACTTTGATCTGCCTGGCTCCCGGAGAGTCTATCAGTATGAAAGAAAAGAATAAAAGATTTCCCTCTAAAGGATGGATATTGGCTTTTCATCCCGATCTGATTTGTGGCACTCCGCTCGGACTTAATATAGATAACTATACTTTCTTCTCTTATCAGCCTGAAGAGGCACTGCATATATCATTGCGCGAGAAACAGATCATTCTGGAGTTTATGGACAAGATCAAGCAGGAACTCGAACGTTGCATTGATCGCCACAGCAAAAAAATAGTTTCTAAGTATATAGAGCTATTGCTGGATTACTGTGTCCGTTTCTACGAACGCCAATTCATTACACGTAACGAAGTGAACAAAACGATTATCAAACAATTTGATAAAATAATAAATAACCATTTCGAAACGAAGCTGGTGCCAGCTGTCGATGTGCTTTCAAATGAGTATTGCGCTAACATGCTTCATTTGTCTCCTGAATATTTCAACGACTTGCTGAAGCACGAAACGGGGAAATCTTTTAAAGAATACATCGAGTTCAAACGTTTCGAGATTGCCAAATACTGGTTGCTGAATACTGATAAAACAGTTAATCAGATAACACAAGAACTGGGTTTCCAGAATCCGCAGTATTTCAGCCGGCTATTCAAGAAAGTTACCGGTTGCTCTCCGAATGATTTCAGAGTACCTAACTAGAAATGAAATCTAAAAGGATTGGAGGACGATAAAGCAACAAAAAAATCTTAATAAAATTTGAATTGAAATATCCAATTCTTAATCTATGTTATGGAACACACTTTTTTGCTTGGATTATTTGCTATTTTCCCAAGAGTCCGTATCTTTGCAATGTGTTTTTCATAGTATTAGATTTAAGGTTAACAAAGGTTGGAGCAAGGCGTT
>PPYF01130674.1_pt1 | contig 15595 bp, 16 predicted proteins | sample 1559871 | NCBI WGS metagenome assembly PPYF01 (sample SAMN08240021, study PRJNA423297) | Human gut metagenome, whole genome shotgun sequencing project. | reverse complement strand
TAAAAATATTAAAATGTCCATCATGTCCAACCTGTGAATTTCTCCCATTAGTTACATAGGGTACAATGGCTATTTTTTTTATCATTAACTTGTCCTCCTTTTCCACTTCTTATAACTTCCGATTTACAGGTGCAGGCGTTTTTCAAACTCTGCCAGCAGACTGCGGCCCTTGAAGATGACCAGCCCCAAAAAGGTGATCATGCTGATGACCAGGCAGATGACCCAGGCCATTGGCGGGCGCACGCTGTGGCGCAGCGTTAAGCCGATATACGGCACCACGCCCACCACAATGTTCAGCAGCAGGTAAACCAGGCCGTTCTCGGTAAAGCGGCGGTTGACAAAGGCAAAAATGAAGTTCAGCACCAGGGTAACGCTGCACAAGATCGGCACAATGGCGTCAATGGCAATGCCGTTCCACCCGGCGTAATAATCCGCAAAGGTCACGATCAGCGAAGTGCCGATCAAAATCTGGAACAGCAGCTTCGGGGCGTTGCGGCCCTGGCGCAGCAGTGCGCGCAGCAGCAGCAGCACCCCCACCGCGCCGATCAGCACCAGCAGGCTCCAGTGCATATGCCTGCCTTCGATCATGATGTAATCCACCACGCCGCAGATGACCGCCGCCCCCAGCAGCACAAAGGCAGCGATGCGGTAAAACAGCGATGCCTGCCGCGCAGGCGGCACCACCTTGGGGTAGCGGTCCGGTTCCGGCGTGCCGACAAGGGGGTTCTGGCACAGCGGGCAGTACTGTGCGCTGCCGCCAACCTGGATATGGCAATGGGGACAGGTTTTCATTCTCCATCCACCTCCGTTGCATACAGTGTAATATCCAACCCTTCGGCAGAAAGGCGGCGGTAAAAGTTTTTCAGCATCTCGGTGCTGCGAAACGCCCAGGTGGTGCCCAAAACAAGATCATCCCCATAGGAACAGACCGTGGTGAACGCGGTAGTCGAACTGCAGAACGCCGTAAAGCCTTTGATGTAGGGCTGCAGCTCTTTTTGCAGTGGGATGCGCCCCATATTGGAGATGGTCAGGGTAACTTTTTTGGCTTCCAGCGTATTGAACAGGTTGACCACCGCGTTTTTGATAAAGAGCGGCACCAGTTTGATACCGGGCATCTGTTCCAGCTTTTCAAAGCCGTCCATGCGGGCCTTGACCCGCTCGTCCTTCAGGGCTTCCCGCAGTTTGGCGTCAAAGCCTTTGGCCAGGGTTTCCAGCGTTTCGTCCCCCCGGAATACCCAGCTGATGCGGATGGAGTTAAAAAAGTTGCGGGCGGTCTCGGTTCCGTAATAGCTGCGCAGGTTGACCGGCAGGCTGACCGAGATGACCTTACCGCGTTCCAGCGCCGGCATTTCCTGATAAGCCGCCAGCATCTGGGCAGCGGCCAGGTAGCTGGTCATCGTTACCCCCATGGCGCGGGTCCTGGCCAGCACCTGGGCGGTAGAAAGGTGGGCTTCAAAAAACTGGGACTGGTCATACGGCAGTTTGCGGCCATGCAGGTGGAAAGACTTTTTGCGGTTCAGCGGGTCTTCCTCCGCCGCTTTGGACGCCGTATAGTACTTGCGGAACGCATCCTGGGCCGATTCGCCCTTGCTGGCGCGCTCTTCTCCGGGAACATTGGCCAGTTCGGGATTTTTCAGCTGCAAATAATTGTACACCAGCGTTTTCAGGAACACCATCCCGCCGTTGCCATCGCTGATGGCGTGGAACATTTCCACATTGATGCGCGCGCCGTAATAGCTGACGCGGTACAGCAGTTCGTTTTTGATCTGCGGGCCGTACAGCATGGCACAGGGGGCCAGCGTTTCCGGCACCGCCTGCGGTTTCAGGTTGGTGGATTCAAAATAATGCCAGAACAGCCCACGGTGCAGCGTGACCTGGAACTGCGGGTTTTCCCGTGCGGTCTGTTCCAGGGCCTGATTCAGGCGGCCGGGGTCCACATCCTCGTTCAGGGTGCAGCTGACGCGGAACACCCGCGGGTCCCGCCGGTTGATGGACGCCAGAAATACTTTGGCGACATTATCGACTTTATACCAGGTTTCGGGCAAATGGCAGCCCTCCTATCCGGCGGGGTTCCGCCGTTACAAAATTTTCTGCACAAAGCGGCCAACGCTTTCCATGGCCTGTGCGGCATGGGGGATCGGCATCTGCTGGAACACATGCCAGCATTCGGGGTATACCTCCAGCACGGCGTATACTTCCTGTTCCGTCATGGCTTTGGCAAGGTTGATAGAATCGGATTTCAATATTTCGTTCGTTCCCACCTGGATCAAAGTGGGCGGCAGCCCCCTTAAATCCGCAAACAGCGGCGAAAGGCTGGGGTCCTCCCATTCCAGGGTGCTGTTTGCTCCGCGGTAAGCGGTGCGGCAGGAATCAATATAGTCGTGGGTCAGCATGGGGTCCAGCGCGGCACATTTTTGATAGGATGCCCCCTGCATCGTCATATCGGTCCAGGGGCTCATCAGCACCAGGGCACACGGCTGGCTGCGGCCCTGAGCCTTTACGGCAAGGGCCAGTTCCAGCGCCAGGTTGCCGCCCGCCGAATCCCCGGCCACGATCACATCCCGCGCGCCGATGCCCATATACATCAGGTAGTCCCAGACGCGCAGGGCATCGTCAATGGCGGAAGGATACGGCGCTTCGGGGGCAAGGCGGTATTCAAAGCTGAGTACATCGCACCCGGTGGAAAGCGCCAGTTTGCTGGCCAGCACGCGGGCATAGCCCAGCTGGCCGCAGGTGTAGCCGCCGCCATGGCAGTATAGCACCACATGGCGGCGGTCATGCCCCTGGTTCATCCGCACCCACTCCGCCGAAACATTGTTGACGGTGATGGGCGTGGTGTTGATCAACAGGTTGGGGGTAACCAAACGGCCAAACAGCTCCTGGGCGGCACGCTGGCGTTCCAGGTCCTCCGGCTGGGTAGAGCCGGTGCTGGTCACGCTGTGCACCGCCTTGATGGCTTTCATCATGGGGGTCAGGTCATCGGTCTCCGCGGCCTGTTTGCGGGCGTTGCGCAGGCGGTGCAGACGTTTCAGGGGAATACGTTTTTTCTCCTGCATAGAGCGTTCCTTTCCTTGGGGGTCAGTGGGTGGATTCAAATGCCGATTTTGGCCCGCAGGCGCACCCACAGGCTGCGCAGCAGCGGCGGGCGGGCGGCAGGCAGGCAGCAGAGCCGCCACACGGTTTGGTTTTCCGGCATGCGGCCGCTGCGGGTGTATTTGTGGTAGAGCACCGTCAGCTGGCGCATTTTCGCCTTGCCGGGCAGGTGCAGCACGCAGACGGGGTCGCAGCAGTAGTTCGTGGAAACATAATAAAAATGCCCGCCCAGCCAGTACCGGAACACATACGCGTTGGCGGCCCGCACGGGCTTGCCCGCCAGCTGGCTGCGGTAAGCCGCAGCATCCAAAATGGCTTCGTCGCCGTCCTGGCTGCGCACGCCGGTCTGCTGCATCCGGTCAAACACATTGCGGCATTCGGCCATAAAATCCTGCAGCCGGGCCGTGCTGCCCGCCACGAACTCGCCGCCAAAGTGGGTCAGCACATGGGGAGCGCCCTCCGGCCAAAGTTCATCATAGGTGTGGGAGATGCGGGCCGTCATGGGCTGGCTGGCCGCATGGGGCACCTGATACAGCAGCACCGCTTCCGCGGCTTCGCGCCAGATATCCTGATAGCCGCGCTGGGTAAAGGTATCGGAATCCAGCATCAGGTAGTTTTCGTAATGCTCGGTTTCGAGCAGATACTGCATGGCGCACAGCTTATAATACGCCAGGGACCAGTCTAAATCCGCTTCAAAGCGGTAGTTGTCAAACGGACAGGCGATTACACGGATGCCCGCCTGGGACAGCTGCGCAGCATAGGGTTCCGGCACAGCGGTGTTGGTCACAAGGGCTGCATCGCAATTCTGGTTTTTCTGTTTTGCGCTGACAAGGCTGACCACAATGCAGCGGTAGAATACCTCGCTGCCCAGGTTGGCATTGCTGCCTTCGCGGTAGCCCTCCAGTGTGGCAAAGGCTGTAAAGATCAGGTTCATTCCATTCCCCACTTTTCCGGGAAGTTCCGGCCGCCTTACCGCATTCCCTTGTTGTCATCTTTTCCTATTATTTTATTATAGTCCTGTACGCAAGGCTTGTCTATTATTGTTGTACATTTGTTAAGCATTGGTCTACAAACTGGAAGTTATCAGTCCAAAATCAGGACTCCAGCGCAATCGGACATTTTCGTAAATGAAAGAGCCGGAAAATCTTTTCTCAGTTCCTCAATGACAAAGTAGATTTCATCATTATCCCATGTGTCTCCTGCCTTCAATTTACACTCTTCTAAGTCCTTTCGTGTTTCAAAGGCAACATCGCCGATTATAATTTTACCGTTTTCCTTTAAGTAGTTACGCAAGTCTAACAGAAAGTTGCTTTTTTGCGCATCCGTCAAATGATGCAGAGAGTATGTCGCAACAATATAATCATAACGAAAGTTCCGCAATGGTTCGACAAGCCCTTTTGAAAAGTCCCCCTGATATAACTGTGCATTTGGCATTTTCTCAGATGCCAATGCAATCATTCTTGATGAAAAATCCTGTCCATAAATGGAACAGCCTCGCTCGTATAGTTTTGTCGTTAATGTGCCTGTTCCGAATCCAATATCCAGCACAACGGCATTCCCGGCTCGCATTATAGTCTGAAAAATGAACCAAAGTACCTTTTTATAACCGGCAAAAGGGTATGTGTTTTCCTCATCAGAAATGCCAACAGTTTTGTCATAATCACCAGCCCAAAAGTCGAACCCTTTGTTGTTTAACATACTTACTTCCTCCAAAAATTCCGAGTTGCCCTCACAAGCTCATGTCGGCCATGTCTTCACACACCCTGCACCCCAAGGTCGCGCAGGATGTCGGCGCGGGTTTCCAGCGCAAGGGCAGCAATGCGCCGGATGCGCTCCGGCGTCATGTAGGGGGCAAGGCCGCTGATAGAGAACGCGCTGTCCGCCTTGCCGCCGGGGCCGGGTATGGCCAGCGCCACGCAGCGGATGCCAAGCTCGTTTTCCTCATCGTCAATGGCATAGCCGCAGGCGCGCACCTCGTTCAGCTGGGCGCACAAAGCAGGCAAATCGGTCACAGTGCGGACCGTCAGCTTTTGCGGGCTGCTGTGCCGCCACACATCCTCCACCTCTTCTTCGGTCAGGGTAGCCAGGATGGCTTTGCCCACACCGGTACAGTACAGCGGGCTGCGCAGCCCCACCCGGCTGGACATCCGCATGGGGCCGCTTTCCGTTTTATATATGTACACGATATCCTGTGCATCGCGGATGACCAGGTGCACCGCTTCGCCGGTGCGCTGGGCCAGGCGTTCCAGGTGTACCTTGGCAACGCTCATCACATCCATGCTGTTGACGATGCCGGAAGAAATTTCAAACATCTTTAAAGTCAGGCGGTACTTGCCGGTTTCGCCGTCCTGCGCGGCATATCCCAGGCTGACCAGGCTGCCCAACAGGCGGTGGGTTGTGCTTTTGGCCAGGTGAGCGTCTTCCGCCAGGCGCTGCAAACTGGCTCCGGCCGGGTGGGCGGCCAGCACTTCGATCAGCTCAAAAATGCGCGCAACGCTCTGCACACCGCCCTTATCAGGATTTTTTACGGTTTGGTCCTCCATAACGCATCCTCCGCAAAAATTAACAAAAAATTCATAATTTATAACTTTGCCCGGTTCTGCTCCCATCGGGCCGGAATTGTTCCGCATTGTGGAATTAAGTATACCAGCAAACGGCGTTTTTCGCAAGTAGCATCCCACAAGGCGGAACCCCCTCAATATTGCCAAAAAAAGGCCCCGCTCTGACTGGTAAAATTGACCGATTGACGGCGCGGCGCAAAATTTGTATAATAAACTCAACAAATTGCGGAACGGTGTTCCACCATAAGGAACCGCTTCACAACTGATGTAAACTTTGTTAATGTAAGGAGAATGCGTTATGAATTCTGTCCTTGAGCGCGTTTACGAAATTGGTATCATCCCCGTTATCGCTTTCAACAGCGTGGACGAGGCTATTCCTCTGTGCAAGGCTTTGATGGATGGCGGCCTGCCGGCTGCTGAGGTCACCTTCCGCACCGCATGTGCTGAAGAGTGCATCAAGAAGATTCACGAAGAACTGCCCAATATGCTGCTGGGCGCCGGCACTGTGCTGACCGTTGACCAGGCTGACCGTGCTATGGCTGCCGGTGCTTCCTTCATCGTTGCTCCCGGCTTCGACCCCGAAGTCTGCAAGCATGTTATCGACAAGGGCGGTATCATGATGCCCGGCACCGCCACCTCCGGCGAGATGCAGCAGGCCATGAACATGGGCTGCGAAGTTGTTAAGTTCTTCCCCGCTGAAGCAAACGGCGGCGTGGACAAGCTGAAGAACATCGGCGCTGCCCTGAAGACCTGCAAGTGGATGTGCACCGGCGGCGTCAACGCCAAGAACGTGAACAACTACCTGGGCTACAACCAGATTATTGCTGTCGGCGGCACCTGGATGTGCAAGTCCGACAAGATCAAGGCCGGCGCATGGGATGAGATCACCGCCATGAGCAAAGAGGCTGTCAACGTAATGCTGGGCCTGGAACTGGGCCACATCGGCATCAACTGCGCTGACGAAGCCGAAGCTGCCAAGACCGCCGAGACCATCGGCAGCCTGCTGAGCATGGCTGTTAAGCCGGGCAACTCCAGCATCTTTGTTGGCAAGAAGGAATTTGAGATCATGAAGAAGCCGGGCCGCGGCACCCATGGTCACATCGCCATCCTGACCAACAATGTTGACCGCGCTATCTATCACCTGAGCCAGCGCGGCGTCAAGTTCGATATGGGCAGCAAGAATGTTAAGGACGGCAAGACCATCGCCATCTACTTTGCTGACGAAGTTGCCGGCTTCGCCATCCACCTGGTTCAGAAATAATCTGTTGCCACTGTGCAGCAGGTTTGCGCCTGACGGCGCGGTATATTTACAATAAATACAAGGAGTTTCAATATGAAAGTCGTTACTTTTGGCGAACTGATGATCCGTCTGCAGCCGTTCAACTACGAGCGCTTTGTTCAGGCCAACAACCTGGAGTTCACTTTCGGCGGCGGCGAAGCTAACGTTGCTGTTTCCCTGGCAAACTACGGCATGGACGCTGTCTATGTGACCAAGCTGCCCGCACACGCCATTGGTCAGGCCGCTATCAATAGCCTGCGCCGTTACGGCGTTGACACCAGCAAGATCGTCCGCGGCGGCGACCGTGTTGGCATCTACTTCAACGAGAAGGGCGCTTCTCAGCGTGGTTCTGTCTGCATCTATGACCGTGCACACTCTGCCATCCAGGAAGCTTCCACCGCTGACTTCGATTGGGATTCCATCTTTGAGGGCGTGGATTGGTTCCACTTCACCGGCATCACCCCGGCCCTGGGCCCCAATGTTGTTGACATCTGCCGCGAAGCCTGCAAGGCTGCCAAGGCTCATGGCGTTAAGATCAGCTGCGACCTGAACTACCGCGGCAAGCTGTGGACCCGCGAGGAAGCCCGCGCTGCTATGACCGACCTGTGCCAGTACGTTGACGTCTGCATCTCCAACGAGGAAGATGCTAAGGACGTGTTCGGCATCGAGGCTGAGGCCACCGATATCTACGCTGGCGAGATCAACCGCGAAGGCTACAAGAGCGTTGCCAAGCAGCTGGCTGACAAGTTCGGCTTTGAGAAGGTTGCTATCACCCTGCGTGAGAGCCATTCTGCTTCTGACAACGGCTGGAGCGCCATGCTGTACGACGTTGCTTCCAACGAGTACTGCTTCAGCAAGAAGTACGAGCTGCGCATCATCGACCGCGTTGGCGGCGGTGACTCCTTCGGCGGCGGCCTGATCTACGCCCTGCTGAACGGCAAGACCACCCAGGAAGCTGTTGAGTTTGCTGTTGCTGCTTCCGCTCTGAAGCATTCCATCGAAGGCGACTACAACATGGTTACTGTTGCTGAGGTCGAGAAGCTGGCTGGCGGCGACGGTTCCGGCCGTATCCAGCGCTAATTTTCCGCACAACAATTTCCCGTATCTTACGGTTTACCTTCCTACAAAAGAGGTTCGCTTTGGCGGATCTCTTTTTTTGTTTGGGTGGTTTTTGTTTTTGGGGAGGGGTGTTTTGATGTTTTTTATTTCAGGGCAACACCGCACAATTCCCGCCTGACGGCTTAAGCACCGCTCCGGCGGCTGCGGCACTTAGAATTATGCGGTATTGCCCTTACCATTTACAACAAACGCTGCAAATTACCTGTAGGGGACGATGCTCGCCATCGTCCCACCCGCCGGGACCTGCCATATCTCCCACCGCCAAAACTCGCAAATCTCTTTTCCCCCTCTCATCTACGCGTCTTATTGTAAACCTCAATCTGCTCTCTTCGTTGACATTTCATTTTTTCCCGCGGTATACTATACTTCAGTTTGCGCAAACTTTTTGGGGAAAGGCGGTTACGGCATGTCAGTCAAAGCACAGGTCCTCAGCGCGCTGGACGCAGCGCGCGGGCGGTATATCTCCGGGCAGGAACTTGCCGACCAGCTCGGCGTCAGTCGGGCCGCCATCTGGAAAGCCGTCACTGCCCTGCGTGCGGACGGCACCCCCATTGAAGCCATTACCAACCGCGGCTATGCTCTGCCCCACGGGGCAGACCTGCTGAACGCGGACGCCATCACAGCGCTGCTGGCCCCTGCCGTTGCGCAGGCGGTACAGATCACTGTGGTGGACCGCCTGCCCGGCACCAATGCGGCGCTGCGCACCCAGGCCGCCAACGGCGCGCCGGAGGGCCTTGTGCTGATTGCCCAGGCCCAGTCCGCTGGGCGCGGGCGGCGCGGGCACAGCTTTTTCTCCCCGCCGGGCGGGCTGTACCTGAGCATTTTGCTGCGGCCGGCATTCAGCACCCGCCAGTCCCCACAGATCACCGCATTGGCCGCAGTTGCCGCTGCCCGTGCAGCGGAGCAGCTGTGCGGCACGCCCATCCAGATCAAATGGGTGAACGACCTGTGGAAGAACGGCAAAAAGGTCTGCGGTATTCTGACCGAAGCCGCCGTAGACCTGGAATCCGGCATGCTGGATTATGCCGTGCTGGGGCTTGGTTTCAATCTGGTTCAGCCGTCCGGCGGCTGGCCCAAGGAGCTTGCCGCGGTGGCGGGTTCTCTGTTTGATTCTGCCCCCGCCCCCGGTGCCCGCGCGGCACTGGCGGCAGCGTTTTTGAATGAGTTCTGGGCGCTGTACCACACCGGCCTGCGCGGCAGCTGGCTGGATGATTACCGCCGCCGCCAGGCCCTGACGGGCCGCCAAAAGAAAATGACGGATATTTCGCAAACACAAGCAGGATTTAAGGCAAAGAGCCGCAGGAATCCTTTGTGGATTCCAAGGTTTTTTAACGCAAAATCCGGCTGTGTTTGTAGAAATAAGCTAAATTTTCGACTTTTTAGATACACCTAAGAGAGTGAGGAAAGTTATCATGAATACAACTGCTTCCAACGCCCGCCTGCACAAGATGGTGGGCTGCGCCCTGTTTGCCGCCCTGACCGCTGTTTGCAGCCAGCTGGCTATCCCTATGCCGTGGGGCGTGCCGATCAATCTGGCACTGTTTGCCGTGTACATGGCGGGCACCATGCTGGGCCCCGTATGGGGTGCCGCCAGCCAGCTGGTTTACCTGCTGCTGGCCGCTGTGGGTGTTCCCGTTATGGCCGGTATGCAGGGCGGCCCCGCTGTTCTGCTTGGCAAAACCGGCGGCTATGCCATCGGCTACCTGCTGGCCGCGCTGATTGCCGGTGCCTTTGCCGCCAAGCTGCCCCGCAAGTTCGGCTGGCTGGCCTTGGGCTGCGTGGTTGGCTGCGCCGCCTGCTATGTGCTGGGCACCATCTGGTTTATGGTGCTGACTGGCCTTGACCTGCCCACCAGCCTGACCTACTGCGTGATTCCCTACCTGCCGGGCGATGTGATCAAGATTGTCCTGGCCAGCCTGCTGACCATCCAGCTGGACAAGCGCATGCCGAAGATCTGATCTTATCTTCTCCCATGTTTTCTGCGCACCCCTTACTGATAAGGGGGTGCGCTTTTTTTGCTGCCTACCTGCCGCGCTTTATTGCACCCACTTCCTGCACATGGTATAATGGTTACACTACACAAAACATGAGGTACGCCAATGAAATGGATCGCTGTTGATTACGGGGAGCGCCGCACGGGGCTGGCGGTATGTGATGCTTCGGAGCTGATCGTTACGCCTGTTACCCCGCAGATTGAGGAAAAAAGCCTGAACAAAGTAGCGGAGGCTGCCGCCGCTGCCCGGCTGGCCCAGGGGGCCGAGGGCGTTGTGTGCGGCCTGCCCCGCAACATGGACGGCACCGAGGGTTCCCGCTGCGTAAAAAGCCGCCGCTTTGCCGCGCGGCTTGCCACTGCCTGCGGGGTGCCCGTTGTGCTGTGGGATGAACGCCGCACCACGGTAACGGCGGCAGGCATTCTTTCGGCCAACAGCACCTTTGGCGCAGACCGCAAAGCTCGGCTGGATTCGGTTTCCGCCGCAGTGATCTTGGAAAGTTTTCTGGCATGGCGCAAAGCCCACCCCGGCGAAGAACCGCCGGAGGTTGCCGCGCCCACTGCCCCGGAGCAAGCATAACAAGGAGGTTTTCCCATGCCTGAAGCACTTACCCGCATCCCCACCCATGCCGCCATTATTGTGGACGGCAACCGCCGCTGGGCCAAGAACCGCGGCCTGCCCGCCAGCTTTGGCCACAAGGCCGGTTTTGACCGCCTGAAAGAGATCACCCGCTATGCTGTGGGTGACTGCGGCATCAAGGTGCTGAGCCTGTATGTTTTTTCCACCGAGAATTTTGCCCGCGATGCCAAGGAAGTCGGCTACCTGATGGACCTATTTGCCAATAACTTCCGCACCATTGCCGAGGAAATGAACGAGCGCGACTGTCAGGTACTGTTCAGCGGCCGCCGTGAAGGGCTGCAGCAGCGCGTGCTGGACGCTATGGACTACATGATGGACCTGACGAAGGACAACAAGACCGGCATTGTGAACTTCTGCCTGAACTATGGTTCCCACGCCGAGCTGACCGATGCCATGCGCGCCATTGCCGGTGAGGTGCAGAACGGAACTCTGGCCCCGGCTGACATCAACGAGCAGACGATTGAAAGCCACCTGTACCGCCAGCTGCCCCCTGTGGACTTTATGATCCGCACCAGCGGCGAGGAACGCATCTCCAACTTCCTGCTGTGGCAGTGCGCTTATGCGGAGTTCTATTTTACCCCGGTGCTCTTCCCGGATTTCACCAAGCAGTGCTTTGATGAAGCCCTGGCCGAATACGCCCACCGTGACCGCCGGATGGGCGGTAACACCAAAAAGAAATAATCACACAAAAATATCCCACAGGTTTTGGCTGATATGCCATGAAACCTGTGGGATATTTTTTATTGGGCTGCATATTCTATTACTGGGCGCTGGAATCCGAAGCCGCACTGTCGGCGGTATCATCGGCGCTGGGGCCGGGGTAATTATCAATGGTTACCTTGTAAATGGTAACGGTGCTGTCTTCCTGCGGGCGGTAGGTATCGGTTTCGTCCTCATTCTTCACCGTAGGAACACAAGCAATCTGATCCACTACATCCATGCCCGCGTATACCTGGCCAAACACGGTATCGGTGTTATCCAGGTAGGGCAGCCCGCCCGCCGCGGCATAGGCGGAGACCTGCTCATCGGAATAGCCGTTATCTCGCAGTTGCTGCTGCATGGTTTCATCCACGCTGTTTGGCAGGGCTGTGACAAAATAGAACTGGCTGTTGCCGCCCGTCACCTCGCCGCCCTGGGCAAAGGCCGCGCAGAGCGCACCGGCATAGTGGCGCAGGCTGCTGTCCGCTTCCAGCGGGTAGGGGTTATTGGACCAGATGGTCGCGCCGCCGCTGCCCGTTCCGCCTGCATCACCGCCCTGCACGGCAAAGCCGTATTGGGCGCGCCAGATCACCGTATTATCATAGTAGCCGCTGCGGGCCAGGCCCACAAAATTCTGTACCGCCATGGGGGCAGCGTCCGGGTAAAGCACAGCGCGCACCTCGCCAAGGGAAGTGGAAAAGATGGCGATAAAATCCCCGTCAGACGGCTGGGCAAACTGGCGTTCCCCGCTTTCCACTGCGGCGCGCTGCGGGGCTTTATGGCTGGTTTCCGCGCCGGAACAGCCGCACAGCAGCAGGGCAAAAGCCAGCGCCGCAGCCAGCACCGCGGTATGGATGAGTCGTTTCATGGGCATACCCCCTTGGACAAAAATACCGCAATAAATCTTTTTACGGCTCAGCGAATTTATTCAATACATAGAATATTATATCACAGATTTGGTGAAATGAATAGCTTGACGTTTGAGGAAAAACACGGTAAACTAGATACAGACAAAACGAGGGGAAACAACAAAATATGCCCCTTTTTGATGACAGGAGAAACTGACCATGGCAGATGAACTGACCCCCGAAATGCTTCAGGAAGCACAGCCGGATCTTTTGACCCTTGAGGACGAAGACGGCAAGGAATGCACCTTTGAAGTGATCGACGCGACCGAAGTAAACGGCACCCGCTACCTGGCCGTGATCCCCTATCAGGAAGATCCCGAAAGCCTGGACGAAGAGGCCGAACTGATTCTGATGCGGATCGGCACCGATGAGGCCGGTGAATATATGGACATTGTGGATGACGACGAAGAACTTTTGACCGTTGGCAAAGTGTTTGAAGAGCGTCTGCGCGCCATGTATGACATCGACGATGACGATGTGGAAGGCCAGCCCTCTTAACCGCATCGCAGCACTTAGCTAAACCCTGCGTGGTTCGATTTGTTGCAGCTTTATATAATCCTACTAATCAATCTTTGGGAGCCCGGATTTGTCCCCCGCCGGATCGCAGACCTCCCGCCCCGTGTATACACGGCAAGCGGAAGAAGGGAGCGTGATTGCGGGTGCAGGGCACCCACCTGCCATATAACGGTAGGTTTTGATTGGCTGCAGACGGCCGCGCGGGATTTTTTGTACACCTTACAGGGGAAGGGAATGCCTTTCCCCTTTTTTTCGCGCTGCTACGCTGCGCGAAAATGAATAATTCATAATGAATAAAGAATAATGTTGGTGGACCGCCTCGCGTTGCTCGGCTCAAGAAATGCGGCTTGGGCCTATCTTTAATATGCGTGCGTGGCACGCATACCAGCATTATTCTTTATTCTCTATTCTTTCTTAATTTTATCGAAAGGTTGTTGTCGTTTTGGGTAAGCAGATCAAAGCGGGCGAAAAACTGCCGTTTTTCAAATACGATACCCCGTACAGCGCAGCCAACAGTTTCCGCCAGCTTTTGGCGGAGCATGCACCGCTGGTACTGGTGTTCATGAGCAACTTCGGCCACCCCATCACCCGCACCTTTGTGGGTCGGTATGCTGCCACCTATGACGAGCTGACCGGCGGCAGCCTGGCGCTGGTGGTGCGTTCCCGCGCGGACCGCCTGGCCCGCAGCGTGGGGCCGGATACCCTGCCTTATCCTCTGCTGTGCGATGCGGACGGCGTTCTGTATGACTTGCTGGATATTCCCACCCGCAGTGGAGCGCTAAGCACCTACAGCCTGGAAGCATGGCAGATCATGCGGGATGCCAAGCGCCGCGGTTATCACTCGCCTGCCAACGGTCAGCAGCAGCTGCCGCTGACCCTGGTGCTGGACAAGGACGGCACGGTGCTGTTCAGCCATTACGGTGCCAGCCTGACCGATGTTCCGGCGGACTGCGGTGCGGCCCAGTCCTTGTTGGAAGATCTGGACGTAGCCAAGCCGGTAGATGTGGACGATGCCGATGTGACCATCTATGCGGACCCCGGCGCAGCGCCGGATATTCCCGGCCTGACTCCGCATGTACATGAATACGCCCAGCCGAACCTGGGTGAAACCGGCGTGTTCAGCGTGTTTGACGACGCCTATAAAGACGAAGAGTAAGCAAAACAAAACCCGCGCCCCTTCCGCTGTGTTGTACCACAGCTGGCAGGGGCGCGGGTTTTTATTGCTTTATAGGGTGTTGTTTACTGCATCACTGCGCCCAGGTTGGCGGAAGCCACCATGCGGGCGTAACGGGCCAGCCAGCCGGACTTGACGTTCGGCTCCGGCTGGACGTAAGCAGCCTTGCGGCGTGCCAACTCTTCATCGCTGACGGCCAGATGGATGGATGCTTCGGGGATGTTGATCTCGATGGTATCTCCTTCTTCAATCAGGCCGATGGGGCCGCCGGAAGCAGCCTCCGGGCTGACATGGCCGATAGCAGCGCCGCGGGAAGCGCCGGAGAAGCGGCCGTCCGTGATCAGGGCCACGGTGGTGTCCAGCTTCATGCCAGCCAGTGCGCTGGTGGGATTCAGCATCTCACGCATACCGGGGCCGCCCTTGGGGCCTTCGTAACGAATGACCACCACATCGCCGGGTACAATCTTGCCGTCATAGATGGCCTGGATGGCGGTTTCCTCGCTGTTAAACACGCGGGCCGGGCCGGAGTGGACCTGCATTTCCGGTGCAACGGCGCTGCGCTTGACCACACAGCCGTCCGGGGCAATATTGCCCCACAAAATCTGCAGGCCGCCGGTCTTACTGTAGGGATTCTCGATGGAGCGGATGGCCTTATCGTTCATGATGTGGGCACCGGCGATGTTCTCGCCCAGCGTTTTGCCGGTAACGGTGGGAACATCCAGATCCAGCAGCCCGGCCTTAGCCAGCTCTGCCTGCACAGCGGGAATGCCGCCAGCAGCATACAGATCCGGCATGTGGGTGGGGCCTGCGGGAGCCAGGTGGCAGAGGTTCGGGGTCTTAGCGCTGATCTGGTGCCGTTGCCGGGCAGGGCAATGCCGATGGCCTCGCACAGGCAGTTCATGCTGTTGGCGGTGTACATGCCGGAGCAGGAACCGCAGGACGGGCAGCAGTTGCAGGTGCAATCTTCCAGCTGGGCGTCATCGATCATGCCGGCCTTGTAAGCGCCGACGGCTTCAAACATTTTGGAAAGGCTGACTTCATCGCCGCCATAACTGCCAGCCAGCATGGGGCCGCCGGAACAGACAATGGCGGGCACATCCATGCGCACAGCGGCCATGACCATGCCGGGAACGATCTTATCGCAGTTGGGCACCAGAACCAGGCCGTCCAGCTGGTGGGCCATAAACATGGTCTCCACACTGTCGCAGATCAGCTCGCGGGAGGCGAGGGAGTACTTCATGCCGATATGGCCCATGGCAATGCCATCGCAAACACCGATGGCCGGAACCAGCACCGGGGTGCCGCCCGCCATGCGGATGCCTGCCTTGACGGCATCGGCCAGCTTATCCAGGTTCATATGGCCGGGAACGATCTCACTGTAAGCCGAAACCACGCCGATCAGCGGGCGTTCCAGCTCTTCCGGGGTGTAGCCCAGGGCATAGAACAGGCTGCGGTTTGGGGCGCGCTCCGGGCCTTTTTTAACGTTATCACTTCTCATATTTTTCTCTCCTTTGCAGCGGGAAAAGGGCATGGTTCTTTTTAGGGCAATACCGCATAATTCTAAGTGCCGATACGGCGAGCGAGGTGCGGCAGCTGCTAAGCCAAAAGCGCAGATA
>PPYF01031730.1_pt1 | contig 15596 bp, 17 predicted proteins | sample 1559871 | NCBI WGS metagenome assembly PPYF01 (sample SAMN08240021, study PRJNA423297) | Human gut metagenome, whole genome shotgun sequencing project. | reverse complement strand
TACTGTTCACTCCGTTCACAGTAACGTAGCCAAAATTCATTCCAGATTGCCTGCGGCAATGGAATTTTGGCTTGTATGTATATTATCGCGTTATTCATTACACTTCTGTCAGGGCTTTGAAAAAACAGGTTCTGTTTCCGGTATGGCAGGCTGCACCGATCTGCTCTACTTTAGCAAGGATCGTATCATTGTCACAATCCAGTGTAAGGGATTTTACAAACTGGAGATGTCCGGATGTGAGTCCCTTCGTCCAGAGTTCATTGCGGCTTCTGCTCCAGTAAGTCATTTTACCTGTTTCAAGAGTGGTATTAAATGCTTCTTCATTCATATACGCCAGCATCAGCACTTCGTTTGTCTGATAATCCTGGGCTATAACAGGTACCATTCCATCACTGTTTAATTTAAAATCAGACCATGCGATGCTGCTTTTTAAATTCACTGTATTTTCCATTTTCTGTCTCCATCTAATTTATTGATTGCCATAAATCATTTCGTAAATTTTCAAATTTTACAAACTGCCCTTGGTAGACAGAACATCTGTGATCCTTGGATCATAGGATGTGGCTGCGTCCAGTGCTTTGGCAAAACTTTTGAACATTGCTTCTGCTACATGGTGATTATTCCCACCTGCCAGAACCCTGATATGAAGATTCATGCCACAGGCATAGGAAATGGCATAGAAGAACTCTTTTACCATTTCCGTGGACATGTCACCGATCCTGTCTGTGGTAAACTCTGCATCCCATACAAAGTAAGGTCTTCCGGACAGATCAATCGCACAGAGCACCAGGGATTCATCCATGGGAAGGATGCAGCTTCCATAGCGCTTAATCCCCTTTTTGTCACCAATTGCTTCTTTTAATGCAGTTCCCAGAACAATTCCTGTATCCTCGATGGTGTGATGGTCATCCACCTGAAGATCACCATGGACTCTGACACTGAGATCAAAGAGCCCATGACGGGTAAATCCATCCAGCATATGGTTAAAAAATCCCACACCTGTCTCAATATCAGAATATCCGGTTCCATCCAGATTTATTTTTAATTTGATTTCTGTTTCTTTTGTATTTCTTTCTGCTGAGGCTTCTCTTGCCATGGTTAAGTCCTCTCTGTCTTACTTATTTTCAAACACTCTGAATCCATTGTTTTAATGCGCAAACTACAGTTTACATTATAGCAGATTTCAGATTCAAAGCCTTACCATTATTCTTTATCTTCATCCTCAAAACGAACTGCAATAGAATTTGCATGTGCAGTAAGCTGCTCAGAAGTTGCAAACTGAATGATATCTTTGTGTATATTACGCAGTGCGGATTTTGAGTAATATACAATACTTGATTTCTTGATGAAATCATCTACGGAAAGGGCTGAGAAAAATTTGGCTGTTCCGTTTGTAGGAAGTACATGGTTCGGACCTGCAAAATAATCTCCCAGTGGCTCGGAACTGTACTCTCCGATAAAGATCGCACCTGCATTCTTCACTTTCATCATATCTTCAAAGGGATTGGCTGTCACGATCTCCATATGTTCCGGAGCGATTTCATTGGCTGCCTCAATCGCCTCGTCCATATCCTCTGCGATCAGAATGTATCCAAAGTTATCAAGAGACTTCTGAATGATTTCTTTTCTGGAAAGAACCTCCACGAAACCTTTTACTTCTTCATCTACTTTCTTCGCAAATTCCTCACTTGTAGTGATCAGGATAGCACATGCCAGTTCATCATGCTCTGCCTGGGAAAGAAGGTCAGCTGCCACAAAATGCGGATTAGCTGTCTCATCTGCAAGAACAAGGATCTCACTCGGTCCTGCAATGGAGTCAATGCTTACATAGCCATATACTGCTTTCTTTGCAAGAGCTACGAAAATGTTTCCGGGACCTACGATCTTGTCTACCTTCGGAATACTCTCTGTTCCGAAAGCAAGGGCACCGATCGCCTGTGCACCACCCACCTTATAAATCTCATCTGCTCCTGCTTCTTTGGCTGCTACCAGTGTGGAAGCGCATACTTTGCCATCCTTTCCGGGCGGTGTTGTCATAACAATATGCGGGACTCCTGCCACTTTCGCAGGTACAATATTCATCAGTACAGAAGACGGATAAACTGCTTTTCCACCGGGTACATAGACACCCACACGATTTAACGGTGTTACTTTCTGTCCAAGCATAGTTCCATCTGTTGTGCTTGTAAACCAGCTGTTCTGGATCTGTTTTTCATGATACTGACGGATATTGACCAGAGCTTTGCGGATCACTCCAAGAAGTGCAGGATCAATCTGCGCATAAGCCTCTTCAATTTCTGCATCTGTGACGCGGATAGTCTCTTTTGTCACATCAGCTTTGTCAAATTCTTTTGTATAGGCAAAAAGGGCTGCGTCCCCTTCATTTTTTACTTTATCAAGGATCTGAGCTACTGTGGATTCAAATTTCCCATAGTTATTCGGGCTTCTTTTCAGCAGATTCTCAAGAATATCCTTTGTTGATTCTTTTGTTAATTTTACTGTACGCATCTTTACATCTCCTCCTGAAGAACTCTTCTTAAGTCTTCAATAAGTTTACGGATTCTCTCATTTTCCATCTTCATGCTCACCTGATTGACTACCATTCTGGCAGACAGCGGGCAGACCTCTTCCAGCACCTTCAGTCCGTTTTCCTTCAGTGTACTTCCGGTCTCCACAATATCTACGATCACTTCAGACAGACCAACGATGGGTGCCAGTTCAATGGAACCGTTTAATTTGATCAAATCTACTGTCTGGTGTTTTCTGTTAAAGAAGTAATCCTTGGCAATATTTGGATATTTAGTCGCCACACGGATCAGCTGGTTGTTCTCCAGAACTTCTCTGGCACTCTCCGGTCCGCAGACACACATCTTACATTTTCCAAATCCAAGATCCATCACTTCATAAAGCTTACGGCCTTCCTCCAGGATCGTATCCTTTCCCACAATTCCGATATCTGCCGCACCATACTCTACATAGGTAGGAACATCCGGCCCTTTTGCAAGGAAGAATTTCATCTTCAGTTCTTCATTGGTAAAGATCAGTTTACGGGAATCTTTATCTTTCATCTCTTCGCAGGTGATTCCTGCTTTCTCAAACATCTCCATTGTTTTGTTGGCAAGTCTGCCTTTTGTCAGGGCAACTGTCAGGTATCTCATGGCTTATCTGGCCTCCTTTTTCAAACGTAATGCCACACATCTGCCCTCTGCACGAAGTTTCTGTGCCTCTTTAATGGCTTCTGTACGGTTCTGTGGCTCGTATTCGATCACTTCCGGCTTCTCCTCTTTCTCAGAGATCAGTTTCTGGCTGGAAAGTGCAAGAAGAAGGTTATCTACTTCAAGGGCAAATCCGATAGATGCCGCAGGTTTGCCAAAGTGTTTCATCAGGCCATTGTAACGGCCTCCCTTGATCATAGGTTCACCGGTTCCGTAAGTATATGCCTGGAAAATGATACCTGTATAGTACTGATATTTACTAAGCATTCCAAAATCGAAAGAGATATACTTTTCATATCCGTAGTTTTTCATAATCTCATAGATTTCTTCCAGTCTGGAAACTGCCTCCAGTGCGCAGGCGTTGTTTGTCAGACTTCTGGCTTTCTTTAAGACTTCTTCTGAACCAAACATCTGTGGGATTTCAGTAAAGGCTTTCTGCATACTGTCTTTGAGTTTCTGTTCTTCTACAAACTCTTCTACTCCGAAAGAATTTTTCTGCGAGATCAAAACACGAAGACGTTCTTCTGCTTCCGGACCGAGTTCGGCTTCTTTTAATAAGGATTTGAAGTAATCTACCTGTCCGACACTGACCTGAAATTCTGTAAGACCTGCTGCCAGAAGGCATTCCACTGTCATGGCAAGAAGTTCTGCATCTGCATCTGCGGATTCATCACCGATCCGTTCTACTCCCATCTGTGTGGTTTCTTTGAGATGTCCTCTGTAGCTGGTGTTATTAATAAATGTGTTTCCTGTGTAGCAGAGGCTTACAGGTTCTTTGTCCGGGGAAAAGTAGGTTGCACAGGCTCTGGATACAGACGGGGTGAAGTCAGGTCTGAGTACCAGGGTGTTGCCTTCTCTGTCAAAGAATTTATAAAGTTCTTTGGATGGGATGGTTCCTACTTCGCGGCTGAATACTTCAAAGTATTCGAATGTCGGGGTTTCTATGTCTTCATAGCCATACTGGTGGAAGACGCGATGGATTTTCTCCTGTACCTTTCTTTTCTGGCTGCATTCGCCGTTGTAGATGTCTCTTACACCTTCAGGGGTGTGGAAAATACGCTGCATGGGTGGTCCTCCTCTTGGTTATGTATTGTGGTTGTTATTACTTTGCCGATTTCGCTTTAGTACAGTAACGTGCTACTAAAGTAATGTGAAACTAGATAGAATTATAATTGTTTTTTAGAAAAATGTCAAGTACAGTTAATGTTATTATTATATGTTTAGAGGGACGCTCAGAAACATATTGTATTTGAGGTGCGGTTTCGGTATCTAAGAGCTTCTAAGTCTTCAGGAAATCTGCTAAAACCATGAGAAGAAAAGCCCGGAATTACTCGCTGTCGCTCAGACAAGGGGCTTTTCTTCTCATAACGCAGATTTCCTGAAAACTAAGAATCTCTAAGACACCTGCAAATGCACCTCAAATACAATATGTTTCCGAGCTGGTTTTCGCAATGTGGAAGATTATGACGGCTATAGCAAGTCTATTAACTAATGCATTTAAGACAGTTCAGCCGAGTGCGAAAGACAAGGCAGATACCTACAGGCGTGCTGACGCACATCAAGGAACGGCAACTGAATTCGGGTGAAATATCCCGCAAAGTGGGGCGTGCAGATTGCGGGAATGATTTTTCAGACACACTCTAGAGTTTCTTAGGCAAAAAAAATCTGCGTTATGAGCCGGCTGTTTCACTGTCTGAGCGAAGTCGGCGACGGAGCGAGTTTGAGAAGACGGCTCATGCTTTTAGCAGATTTTTTTTGCCTTAGAAACTCTTAGATGCCGAAACCGCACCGGAAATAAAATAAATTTCTGCGCGTCCCTCTTCTATTCCCTCTCATCAAGATCAATCTGAATCCCATCCAGAAAGGGCACAAGAAACCCGCTTTTTTTATTCAAATAGTACTGAGGCTCCAGTTCTTCGCGCCGGAAGCTCTTGCGGCCGCCTTCCTGCATCCGGTTCCAGAAAGTAAGGAGACTGCGCAGTGTAAGGTAATAGAACTGGTTTTCATGGCTGTAGAATATAAGAAAAAAAGCCACCCCTCCCTGCTTTTCAAATGCCTGCATAAATTCCACCTGATGAGGATGGATATTCGCAAGCGGAAAAGTATCCGCCGCACATTCTTTGGCATCAAAGCAGACAGGGATACCCTGTACTGCTCCGATATAGTCTACAGTGCTTCGTTGCTCGAAATATGCCAGCGTAATATGACGGTTTTCCTTATCCATACGGACAGGTGTGATCGGAGTGGGAATTTTCTGGATAAGTGCCAGTCCCTTTTCTCTGTATTGTTCATTTGTACGATTTACAAGATCCTCCAGAGTGGGAACTTCATACGGGCCAAAGCTGCCCCTTGGTTTTTCCGGAACGAAACTGTCATCCAGAGGAATCTCTGAATCATTGATATAGACTTTGCCGTCCTTAATCTGTACTTTTTCTCCCGGAAGTCCGATGACTCGTTTGATGAAAAGCTTGCTTTCGTCATCCGGGTATTTGAAAATAACAATGTCAAAGCGTTCCGGATCTTTTATTTTTTTTGATATTTCATGTCCGAAGAAATCCAGATTGAGTCCATATGCAAGGCGGAATCCGAAAATACGGTCTCCTGTCATAATGGTTTTTTCCATTGATTCGGAAGGAATTTTGGCATTGATCAGTACTACGCTATTCACAAGCGTTACGATCACTACTACTATGATGATCATTTTTGCGTAATCCCATATTTCTTTCCAGATTCTCATGATAAGCCTCCTCAAGATTTTCCTCTTTGATGATTTTACAGAAAAGCTCCGGTGCCGGCGCCACAAAGGTCTGGTCTGTCTCCGGAATTACTAACCTGTATGCATGGAGAAGCTGATGCCTGACTCCATGGCGGATGTATTGCTTATTAAATTCAGAATCTCCGTATTTGGTGTCTCCAAGCAATGGATGTCCTGTTCCTGCAAGGTGAGCACGAATCTGGTGAGTACGGCCTGTGATCAGCTCAACTTCCAGAAGAGTTATTTTTCCGTTGCTGCCAAGAGGACGATATTTCGTTTCAATCGGCAGGGAATCTTTGAATTCCTGTCTGCTTACGATTACTTTGTTTGTTTTTTTATCTTTGTGCAGATAACCCCTGATATGATCCGGTTTTTCTATTTTGCCTTTTGTGAGGCAGATATAGTATTTGTGAAGTGTTCTGTCGTGGAATATCCTGGACAGAAACTGCAGACCGGCAAGGCTTTTACCTGCACAGACCATTCCGCTGGTATTACGGTCAAGTCGGTTACATACAGAAGGTCTGAAGGTTTTGAGCTGTTCTTCTGTAAGATCACCTTTCTTTAAAAGGTAGCCGGTCAGATATTCTACAAGGGACGGTTCCCCGTCATCTGCCGGCTGTGAAAGCATCCCTGCCGGTTTATTGATGATAATGATATCAGGATCCTCGTAAACAATATCCAGTTCGCAGTATGCTCTTGCTGCCTGACTGCTTCCTGCAAATTTATCGAAAGTTTCATCACTCAGAAACAGTTTGATGGTGTCGCCTTTGAGAAGTTTTTCGTTTCCTGTGGCTTTCTTTCCATTTAGAGTGATGTTCTTTTTGCGAAGCATTTTGTAAAAAAAACTTTTAGGTGCTTCTCTGAGAAGCTTGGCCAGATATTTATCAAAGCGCTGGCCCGCTTCATTTTCTTCTATAATAAATTCTTTCATATTTAATTGTTCCTGTATAATTATACCAAACTCCGAAATAACACATTGCTATAGATATATTTTGTAATTGAATTCCGGCGACTACAGACACAATGCCAGAATGGTCTGTCGGATCAGTTCGTTTCTGGAAAGATCCGGATATTTTTCGTCCGGGGTAAATTTGATTCCTTCTTCCAGACTTTCTCTGTGATCGTTCATGGAATCAAGACGTTCCAGGAACGGACGGAGATCTGTAAAAATTTTCACCGTCACTTTATAACCGTTTTTACGGATGATCTTCTGGGAATTGGTTTCCATGAAAGATGCATCGATTTTCGGATCACTGCTGTAAGCCACTACTGTATTTCCACATACTGCTGCTGCATCAATATAGGCACTTTTTTCATAAAAAGTCATGTAAAGTTCATATGCCATATCCAGACTGCCCTGATGCTCATGGATTTTCTGATATAATCCGGCATCCATTGGTCTGCATTTCAGAATCATGATCAGATTCACCATGGATTTACATGCCGGAAGACAGCCAACTACAGTTACAACTGTCCAGACAGTCATTCTTGTCTTAAAATAGAACCAGGATGTAAAAAAGATGAATAAGGGTACTGCAAAAAGAATTGCAGTGATGATCAGGCGGCGTCTCTTTTCACTTCTGAAATATCCGAAGTTCCCTTTGGATACTTTTGAAGATGTTTTCGCTTTACTTTGTTTTTTATTTCTGTTTTTCTTTTCTGTCACTTACGTCCTCCTCTGGAATTTTTCTTATGTATATTTCTGATAGTATTCTTCTTTGCAGATGCTGAACTGTTTTTGTTATTTTTGCTATTTCTGCTGTTTTTCGCATTCCGACTACTGCCCTGAGTATGCTGTTGGCCTCCATGATTCTCTCGAAGCGGCCGGATCAAACATTTAGGGCCGTAACCTACCAGGTCCATTCTTCCGGTCATTTTGAGGCCTTCCAGCACCAGTTCTCTGTTTGCAGGATTCTTGTACTGCATCAAAGCTCTCTGTATTGCTTTTTCATGGGGGTTCTTCGGCACATATACCTTCTCACCTGTAAGAGGATGGATTCCCGTATAGTACATACAGGTAGAAAGAGTAGACGGGGTTGGATAGAAATCCTGTACCTGTTCCGGGGTAAAGCCAAGATCCCGGACATATTCCGCAAGTTTTACTGCCTCTTTCATGGTACATCCCGGATGGGAGGACATGAAATACGGGACAGCATACTGCTGCTTTCCTGTTTGCCTGTTTGCCGCATCATATTCCTTAAGAAACTGCTGATAGACGCTGTGACTTGGTTTTCCCATATACTTCAGAACCTGATCAGACACATGTTCCGGTGCCACACGCAACTGCCCACTTACGTGATGTTCCACCAGTTCACGCAAAAAAGTCTTGTCCCTGTCTGCCACCACATAATCAAAGCGTACACCGGAGCGGATGAATACCTTCTTCACTCCCGGGATCTTCCGCAGCTTCCGAAGCAGAGAAACGTAATCCGAATGATCTACAGTTAGGTTTTTGCATGGCGTGGGAAACAGGCACTGCTTATTCTTGCAGACCCCTTTCGTGAGCTGTTTCTGACAAGATGGTTGTCTGAAATCTGCTGTGGGACCACCCACATCGTGAATATAACCCTTGAACTCAGGATCATTTGTCATTCTGGTAGCTTCTTCGATCAGAGACTCATGACTTCTGGTCTGAAGAATTCTTCCCTGATGAAAAGTCAGGGCGCAGAAATTACAGCCGCCAAAGCACCCTCTGTTGCTTGTCAGGCTGAACTTGATTTCTTCCAGTGCCGGAATTCCGCCCAGCTTCTCATACATGGGATGAACTTTCTCCGTATAAGGCAGGGCATATACATCATCCATTTCCTCCTGTGTCAGGGGCAGAGCAGGAGGATTCTGTATAATATATCCCTTTGTCCCATAAGATTCTGCCATTGGTCTGGCGCTGAATGGATCTGTATTCTGATACTGAATGGCAAAGCTGTCTGCATAAACCTTCTTGTTTACTTTTACTTCCTCATAAGAAGGAAGAATAATCGGATCATAAACTCTCGACAGATCCCTGCACTTAAATACAGTTCCTGCAATATAGGTAAGTTCCTCTACCGGCAGTCCACTCGCCAGCGCATCTGCAATCTCTATGATCGAATGCTCACCCATTCCATAGGAAATCATATCTGCCCCGGAATCAAGGAGTACACTGTGTTTTACTTTATTCTCCCAATAATCATAATGTGCCAGTCGTCTCAGGCTGGCTTCAATCCCACCCAGGATAATGGGTGTCTTTTTATAAGTCTGACGGATCAGATTGCTGTACACGATCACCGCGCGGTCAGGACGAAGTCCCATCTGGCCTCCCGGTGAATAGGAATCTTTCTGCCTGTGCTTTTTAGAGACTGTATAGTGATTTACCATAGAGTCCATATTTCCCGCAGACACCAGAAATCCCAGTCGAGGCTCTCCAAATACCTGAATACTCTCCTTCTTTCTCCAGTCAGGCTGAGGAATGATCCCCACTTTATACCCACGACTCTCCAACAGTCTGCTGATGATCGCAGTACCAAAGGAAGGATGGTCCACGTAGGCATCACCTGTAATATAGGCAAAATCTACCTGCTCCCACCCTCTCTGTTTCATTTCTTTCTTTGTTACCGGTAAAAAATCCTGCATTTATATTTTCCTCGTATGTATTATAGTCATGCGGATACGATCATCCGCCACACAGTTCTACATCTGCAGCAAACCTTTCAAATTATCATTTCCGGATAATAATCAGACATGATGATACACTGCCTGTGCCCGGTATCCTTCGGATATAATATCAAGCTGTCTGTGGAACCGCTTCAGCTGCTGAAGATCTTTTGTTTTAAATACTCTCAGGAACTCATCCTGAATCTTCATAATCTCCCGCTTATTTGCAATCTTGTACAGATTTTCAATGTTGATCAGAATATCCTTCACCAGATTAGACTGCATCTGTGACGAATTCTGTGCATCCATAATCTCATTCCGCACAGAAGACATCTCATGGTCAAGAGCATTAATGGCATCTGCTGCCTTGCTCAGACGTTCTGCCACATGCTCCGGCATATCCCCTTTATATTTATATTGCAGGGAATGCTCAATCGTCGCCCAGAAGTTCATAGCCATTGTACGGATCTGTATCTCCGCCTGCAGCTTCTTTGGCCCTTTGATCGTATCCACTGTATAATAAATAATCAGATGATAACTTCTGTAACCACTCTGTTTAATATGCTTCAGATAATTCTTCTCACTCTTTATAACCATATCGCTTCTCTTCTGGATCAGGGAAGCAACCGTCTCTATATCCTCCTCAAACTGGCAGATAATACGAACACCGGCAATATCCTCCAGTTCTTCTTCCATTCTCTCCATAGGAATATGCTTGCGCTGCATTTTCTCAAGAATACTGCTCACGCTCTTAACCCTGCCCTCCACCTGCTCAATCGGGCAGTAAACATCATTCTCTTTACATAAAAAGCACCCCTGCCGCCAAAGCGCAACAGGGATGCTTCCAACATCACTCTTTAAGAGCCTCCAGAACTTTCACCAGATACTTCCAGACTCTCTCTGTAGAAGAAATACTAAGCACCTCTTCAGACGTATGAATATCCTTCATATCAGGTCCCAGAGACACACAGTCAAGTCCTTCCATCTTCTTATAGAAAAGTCCACACTCAAGTCCTGCATGGATTGCCACCACATTCGGTTTCTGTCCATACATTTCCTCATATACTTCCACCATCTTATCACGAAGCGGTGAATCCTTGCGATACTCCCACGCAGGATAAACGCCCTGTCTCTCATACTCTCCGCCAAGGAACTCCGTCAGATAGGCAATCTTGTCAGAAAGGGAATCTCTGGCTGTCTCCACAGAACTTCTGATACTGGAACTTCCCATTACCTCATTCTCAGAAGTCTTCAGAATACCGATATTCGTAGAAGTCTCTACCAGTCCTTTGATCGTTCCGCTCATTTTCTGAACACCATAAGGTACATTTACAAGGAAGAAAATTACTTTTTCTTTACTTGTGGGATGAAGAACCCTTACTTCCTGTTTTCCCTCATCTTCAACAGTTACTGTGATACCCTCATCAGTTCCTGCATACTCTTCTCTCCATGCTCCCTGCACAGAAGCCGCATATTCTCTGACAGCATCTGCATTTTCTTCAAGAACAAGGATTTCTGCTGTAGCCTCCCTTGTAATGGCATTATCTTTCTGTCCGCCCTGCACACTGATCAGTTCAAAATCTGTTTTCTCATCCAGACCATGGAGAAATTTTCCGAGAAGAGAATTTGCGTTTGCACGATTCTTATCAATCTCAGCTCCGGAATGACCGCCCATCAGTCCGCTGATCTTAACTGTCAGCTTCTCTCCCTCTGCATCCAGTCTTGTCACTGGAATACCATAAGCAACAGCAATTCCGTCATCACCACCAAGGGTTGTTCCGTTTGCAGATACATAGTCACCTTCTACAGAAAGATTTAATCCGTCTTTTGTAAAATCATGCTCTACATCCGGACGTTTCTCACATACCATATCCATATGTCCCTGAATGATCACTACAGGAGCATTCTCGTATCCCGCTGTGCCCGGTTTATAAATAACCACATTATTCATCTCATCCTGAACATATTTCAGATCATGATCCTTTGCAAACTGAACCAGATAGTCGCTGATCTGCTTTGTATTTCCTGAGCCATGAGGAATTTTGCATATCTCCTCAAAATAATGGAACACTCTTTTGGGTTCACAATTCTCTAAAACTGCCATAATTATATTACCTCCAAAAATCACACATTTGTCTTATAATATACCATTGTTTTCCCGATATACGACAAATTTTCCAGATATATTTTACCCAAATACTATAGCATTTATTTTCATTCTGCGCCATATAAATTTTATAAAGAATGGCAAACAATTGCAAAGAGGTTGTTGTATGTCCAAAAACACCATACTCACCGGTGGTATTTGTTTTCTTCTTGTCTTTCTTCTGCTGCATCCTGCTGAAAGTCTGTCCTGTGCCAGAGCCGGAATGACTCTGTGGCTGAATACATTAATCCCAACGCTTCTCCCATTTATTATTCTCACAGGAATGCTTACACATACCGGTCATATCCGGAAACTTCTCCTGCCATTTGAATCATTCTTTCATATTTTTCCGGGTGTCAGCATCTGGGGTGGTTATGTTTTCGTTCTCGGAATGCTGTGTGGTTATCCTCTGGGAGCCAAACTTGCCTCTGATCTGTATGGATTACATAAAATCAGCAAAAAAGAAGCTCTTTATCTCACTACCTTCTGTAACAATCCAAGCCCTGCCTTTATCATTACCTATCTCTGTAAGTCCTGTCTTAAGGATACAGTACCTGCCGGCATGGTCTTTGCGAGTATTTTTTCAGCAAATCTGATATGTATGCTGTTCTTTCGTTTTTTTGTGTACCAAAATGCCACCATCTCAGATTCCCCAGGATTTTCACCCGAGATTTCTTCTCGAAAAAATATACTTGATTTTTCTATAATGAACGGTTTTGAAACCATTACACGTCTCGGAGGATATATTCTATTGTTCTCCATTCTGGCAGGATGTATCAGATATTATGCGCCTTTTCCACTTCTCTATCAATACCTGCTGCTCGGATTTACAGAGATCACTTCCGGACTTTCTCTTATTTCAGTTTCCGGACTGCCATACATGACTCGTATACTTTTGTCCGCTGCAGCCACCGCATCCGGCGGTCTGTGCATCCTTGCTCAGACAAAAGGTGTTCTCCACCATGACCTCAGCATTCTGCCTTATTTTATTTCCAAGTGTATCTGTACATTCCTTACAGCAGGTATTCTTTACTGTCTGATTTCCTATCTGTGAAAATAAATTCTTTCCGGGAACTGTCATCATTTCATTATACAAAATCAGGGCAGGAAATTTTCCTGCCCCTTGTTTTCTCATCTTCTATATTTAATAACTGATTTATTTTTAGTTCTCTCCCAGATCATCTAACAGATCGTCATCATCATCTTTCGCTCCGTCATTATCATGATAAGAGCCTGTAATTGCTGCAGCCTGTGCTGTCTGAGGTGCAAGTTCCTGACGATTGTGGTTTACAACATCAAGACAGCTCTGCAGGGAATCAATAAATGTTTTGTATTTCACACCTGCATCCTCTAATGTTGTATTAAGCACACTGCCAATATTGGCCATCATATCATCTGTATAGGTGATCGCGCTGAGACGAATGCTGTTTGCATCCTGTGTTGCAGAATCCAGAATCTCCTGTGCCTGTTTGTTAGCTGCATTGATCGTATCATTTGCCTGTGCATATGCTTTCTGCATAATCTCATGCTGTGTTACCAGTTCCTGTGCTCTTGCCTGTGCATCTGCGATCAGTGCATCTGCCTTAGTCTGAGCATCCTCAAGGATAGCGTCCTTATTGTTAATGATCTTCTGATAACGTTTAATCTCATCCGGAGTTTTCAGGCGGAGTTCTCTCAGAAGTTCCTCAATTTCTTCTTTATTTACCACAATCTTAGTAGTTGACAGTGGCTGGAATTTACAGCTGTCCACATATTCCTCAATCTCACCGATAATCTGTTCAATTCTGCTGCTCATAGTATATACACTCCTTATTTTCTATTTCTGTTACTGTACGCTCTATGTGAACAATAACTTATTTGTTGTCTGCTGTAAGACGAATCTTCTCAATAACTGCATCCGTTATCTCGGCCGGTGCAAACTTACTCAGGTCGCCTCCAAAATGTGCAACTTCCTTCAATATTGTAGAACTCAGGTATGCATATTCCAGACTTGTAGTCAGAAATACAGTATCTACATCCGGTGCAAGTACACGATTGGTCTGAGCCATCTGGAGCTCATACTCAAAATCTGTAACTGCACGAAGTCCACGTATGATCACCTGAGCGTGATTCTCTCTGGCAAAATTCACAGACAATCCCTCAAATGGTTTTACCTCGACATTAGGAACGTCCTGAGTCGCCTTTTCTAATATATTAACACGTTCCTGCACAGAAAACAACGGACTTTTTGAAGAATTATGTAAAACGCCCACTATCACTTTGTCAAAAGAAACTGCTGCTCTCCGGATCACATCAAGATGTCCATAGGTAGCCGGATCAAAGCTGCCGGGATATACTGCTATTTTCATTTATTTTTACTCTCTCTTTCCTCTGGCACATACACATATGCATAACAACACGAATGCTGCCTGCAGGCAGCAATCTTATGATAATTTCAGGAAGCAATGTATTCATTCTGAAATTATTATAGTTAATTATGCACGTTCTAAAAATACATGCTTATTTGTTTTATACTCTTTCGAACGCAGCTGCCTGTAACCGAGAGATTCCACATAACTGAAATCCGTCTGAAGATCCGCTTCCACAATAATAAGTGTATTCTTATCTGCAACTGTGCTGTCTTTCAGATATTCCAGCACCTGTCTTTCCAGTTCATTATTATATGGGGGATCCATAAAAATAATGTCAAAAACACCTTTTCCCTCAAGGGAACGCAATGCCTGCAACACGTCCATGTTCAGCAGTTTACCATCTTCTGCCAGTTTTGTAAATGCAAGATTTTCTCTGATGCATGCAGCAGCTTTTGGATTCTTCTCCACAAACACTGCATAAGAAGCCCCTCTGCTCAGAGCTTCGATTCCGATCCCGCCACTTCCGGAAAAAAGATCCAGGAAACGGCATTCCAAAAGCTCCGGCTGAAGTATATTAAATAATGTTTCTTTGATTCTGTCAGTAGTAGGTCTTGTTGATATCCGGTTCTTTAGGATCGATCATGACCGGATTGTAGAACAGAATGACCATATCAAGATCCTGACGCTCTACCATCTCCATAAACTGCTTGTCTCCACCAATACTGCCGGCAAGGAATTTATGCACATGAAGGCTTGTCGCTTCTTCTATTCTCCGTCCGGTTGTACCTGTGGCATAGACCTCATGTTTGGCAAGTATATTCTTATAAGCGATGCAGAAATCTTCTATCAGTACTTTTTTACTGTTATGTGCGATTATACCTAAGTTCATAGTTTCTCCTCTCCGTTTCTCCTATTTATTTTGCGGATTTTATCTTTTATCCACAATCCTAACTGTAATTATAACAAAGCACTAAATAAAACGCAATTAAAACTTAAAAAATATACATAATTCATAATTTATTAATATTTTTCTTACAGTCATCATGCAAGTTTTCCTGTTTCCATGCTCTTCCTGTCCATGCGAAAACTTCCAGTGTATTATTTCTGCATCTTCATATACTAGCATTGCAACACAAAAACACTTTCAAAAGAAAACAACAACCAAGGAGGAAATTGATATGTCAAACACAAAATCTTCTAACCAGACAGCTGTACCGGAAGCAAAAGGTGCGTTAGACCGTTTCAAATTCGAGGTTGCAAATGAATTAGGCGTACCGCTTACAGACGGGTACAACGGTAACCTGACTTCTAAACAGAATGGTTCTGTCGGAGGTTATATGGTCAAGAAAATAGTATCAGAACAACCGCTGAATTTCAATTCTATATTTTATATCATTCCCAGAGTCATTGTCAACTACAGAACAACATTCCCAGGTATTTGTTACTGTTTACGCACCACTATCCCGAGACATATAACCCCCGAAATAATTGTATTATAG
>PPYF01268295.1_pt1 | contig 15597 bp, 16 predicted proteins | sample 1559871 | NCBI WGS metagenome assembly PPYF01 (sample SAMN08240021, study PRJNA423297) | Human gut metagenome, whole genome shotgun sequencing project. | reverse complement strand
CACGCCCCCTGCGCCGCCCCCTAGCGGCGATGAGCCGCCTGCCCCGTCCCAGGATACTCCCGGCGAGAAGCCGCCCACAGAGGCCGCCACAGGCGGCGATGAGGGCGATCCTGATGCGGCGGAGGTAGCGCGGCTGGAGCGTATGCAGCGGCCCGATCTGGAGCAGATGGCCACAGACCTGGGCGTGGACTCTGCAGCCATCTTCGGCGCAAAGAACAAGCACGACCTGGCCGTTCTGATCGTGGCCGCCGGTGAGCCGGAGGACGGCGAAGCCCCTCCCGACCTGGGGGCCGGGGACATCGTGCAATGAGCAAGTTCAAGGACATGGTCAAGCGGGACATCCACAAAGTCTTTCTGAACACCGGCGAGTTTGCCGAAAACCGCACCGTCCGCTATGACGGGGAGGAGTACCCGGACATCCCTGTGGTGCTGGAGGGGCCTGTGCAGGAAAAGCGTGACCGCCTGACCGACGACCATGTCCGGGGCCTCCACATGATGACCGCCACCCTCTACTGCGCCCAGGAGGACATGGGCGGCAAGGTACCGAAGCAAGGCACCAGCCTGGAGATCGCCACCCGCGAGGGCGGGAGGTTCTTTCAGAAATACTACGTGGTGGCGTCCACCAGCCACATGGGGATGCTGCACGTTGAACTGGAGGCGATGGCGCAGTGAGCGAGAACGGCGTCAGCCGGGAGACCCGCGTACACGTTGGCGGGGGCGAATACCTCGGCCCCACTGACAGCGGCGGATTCGCCGGCATACAGCTGTCCGTGGCCGGTCAGGAGGCGGTGGATCGTGCCGCCAGGCTGCTGGCCGGCGTGGAGGGCGGTGTGGAGAAGGCGGTACGCAGCGCCATAAGCAAGGCCGTGGCCCGTCTGCGCCGCTCCAATGTGAGCGCCGTCCGGGAGCGGTACGCCATTTCTGCCGCCAATATCCGGGAGAACGAGAATGTCCAGGTGACCTATTCATACGACAGCGGAGTGCAAGCCTTTGTCCGTTTCAGCGGGGCTCGCATTCCGCTGTTCCGTTTTGACGGGGCCGCACCCCACCAGCCTACCAGGGACACCAGCGGGCGGATGCCGGTCATGTCCGGGGAGGATCACTGGCGGCTGATGTACCCCAGTGTGGCCGCCTCCGGGCACGTCCTCAAAAGCACCTCCCCATACAGCTTTGAACGGGCATTCGTGGCCCGGATGGGTACCGGGCATACCGGTATTTTCGAACGGACTGGCGGCATGACTTCCAGCGGCAAGGATGAAATCGAGGAGCTGTTCGGGCCATCCGTCCCCCAGATGCTGGGCAGCGAGGACGTGGAAAAGGCGCTGGCTGAGGATGCCATGAAGTCCTTTGAGAAAGACCTCGACCACGACGTTCTCGCCATTCTGAGCGGCTATATGAGGTGACGCTATGACAAAGATTACGCTGCTGGAGCGGCTGAAGGAGTTCAGCGAGATACACACCGGGGATCTGCTACTCCACGTCCAGCCCCAGGAGGAGGACGTGGAACCGCCCGCCGACCGGCCAGCCACGGTGTATACCCCCTGCCTGCCGGAGCTGCGCTCCTATGCCCGGAAAGCACCCTTCACCACCCACGAGATCGTCACCAGCAAGGATGTAGCGGTCCAGCGCCCCGGCGGCGGGAAGTTCATGCAGTCCACCGCTGTGGTGCGCACCTGCTTCTGTGTCTATGACCCGGATGAGCAGAAGGGCAAGCTGGCGCTGCTGACCCTGATGGAGCGGACGCGCGTCGCCCTTTTGGAGGAAGTGGTCATCGGGGGGCAGTTCAAGCTGGACTTAGATGCCGGCGTGGAAACGCTGGTGTACCCCGGCAACCCGAATCAGACCGCAGTTTCACCATTTTATCTGGGAGAGATGATCACCACGTGGCATCTCCCCATCGTTGAAAGGAAGGTACCCCATGGAAAAAATCAACCAGACTTCCGGGGTGGCGGATACCCCGGAGCCCAAGGCGGAGAAGTCCGCCGCGGATAGCTTCTACTGCTACATCGGCCCCGGCATCACGGGCCTCATCCAGCACGGCGACATCTGCCGGGGGACGCGGAAGAAGGCCCTGGCCAAGTGGGACGAGGCGATCAAGAAGTACCCCCTGATCAAGACCCTCATCGTCTCCGGGGACAGGCTCCCGGAGGCCCGGCTGAAAGTGAAGAAACCCGGCAATGCGCTGTACAAGAACTACCAGCGCATCCTGGGGAAAGCGTAAGGAGGAGACATCATGGCTTTGAACCTTGGCGTTCATGTATACGAGAAGGCCACGGCGGTCAGCACCCCTGTGCTGGCTGACGTGAGTATCCCCTTCGTGGTGGGGGCGGCCCCTGTCCACTCCGCCAGCGACCCGGCGAAGGCCAACGTGCCGGTGCTGGCCACCAGCTGGGACGAGGCGGTGTCCCAGCTGGGCTTCTCCTACGACTGGCGGAAGTATCCCCTGTGCGAGTTCATGTACTCCCACTTCCAGCTGTACGGCTGCCAGCCGGTGGTGTTCTGCAATGTTCTGGACTCCAGCCGGGCCAGCATGAAGGACAGCGAGGCCGGGGACGGCCAGACGGCTGTCCCCGTGGTGGAGCATCAGGCGTCCATCCCCTTTGACGCCATCGCCGCCACCATCCAGGTCAGCACGGAGGCCGCCTTCGGGAGCACGCTGGAACTGGACACGGACTATAGCGTCCTCTACGACGAGAATGCGGACGCCTGCCTGGTGGAGCTGCTGGACGGCGGCGAGCACTACGATGCCGCCGAGCTGTACATCAAGTATGGGATCGTCAAGCCCGAAGCGGTGGCGAAGACCGACATCGTGGAGGGCCTGGGCGTCATCGATGCCTGCATGAGTACGGTGGGCCTGATCCCCGACCTGATCTGCGCCCCCGGCTGGTCTCACGACAGCGTGGTGGCCGCCGTCATGGCCACCAAATCGGAGGGCATCAACGGCCTGTTCCGGGCAAAGGCCCTGATCGATGCGGATACCGGCGAGAGCGGCGTCCGCAAATACTCCGAGCTGCTGCCCTGGAAGAACAAGAACAATGTGGTGGATGAGAACCAGATCCTCTGCTGGCCGATGGTTAAGCTGGGGGATTACAAGTTCCACACCTCCACCCAGCTGGCGGGCCTGATGGCCCAGGTGGACACCGCCAACGGCGGTGTGCCCTACGAGTCCCCGTCCAACAAGAACTTCAAGATGGACGGGTGCTGCCTGGAGGACGGCACGGAGATCAGCCTGACCTTCGAGCAGACCAACATCATCGCCGGCTACGGCATCGTGACGGCTCTGAACTTCATGTCCATGGGCTGGACGGCGCGGAACAACTACACCGCCTGCTACCCCGGCAACACCGATGTGAAGGATCAGTTCATCCCCGTCTCCCGGATGTTCGACTTCGTGGCCAACACCCTGATCCGCACGTTCTGGAGCAAGCTGGACAAGCCCATGAACCTGCGGCTCCTGGACAACATCCAGGACACCTGCAACATCTGGCTCAACGGCCTGGTAAGCCAGGAGTATCTGCTGGGGGCCAGGGTAGAGCTGCAGGCGGCTGAGAACCCGGTGACCAGCCTGCTGGCCGGTATCATCAGCTTCCACATCTACCTGACCCCGCCCGTCCCGGCGCAGGAGATCCACTTCACGCTGGAGTTCGATGTGGACTACCTGACCAGCGCCCTCAACCTGGCCGCGTAATAATCCGGCCCGCCCCACCCGGCAAAATCCCAAACGTCTGGGAATTTGCCGGGGAGGGGGAGGCCAATCTGAAGGAGGTAAACTATGAGCAACAAACAGCCTGCGGCCTACATCAACCTGGAGATCTACGAGGACAGCGTCAACCTGCTGGGCGTGGCCAAGGTGCAGCTCCCGGCCATCGCGTTCCCCTGCGTCAACATCTCCGGCGCCGGGATGATGGGCGAGATGGAGGTTCCGCTGTACGGCATGGTCAGCAACATGACCACCACCATCAGCTGGCTCACGCCCCACGGGGACGCGGTCAAGCTGATGTCCCCCAAGAAGCACCAGCTGGATATGCGGGTGGCGGAGGAGTTCTGGGACGTGGAGCAGGCCGATGTGGGCCTTTGGGCGGACAAGTACGTGATGATCGTGCGGCCCAAGACCACCACCCCCGGCACCGTGGCGCCCATGGCGTCCGCCGACACCTCCGGCGAGTATGTGGTGTACTACTTCGCCGCCTATAAGAACGGCGAGCAGCTGTGGGAAGTCGACAAGCGCAATATGCGCTGCGTCATCCTCGGCGTGGACTACATGGCCGAGGTGCGCAAGGCGCTGGGCAAGTAACAACGAACAGGCTCCGGGCGGCATAGCTGTCCGGGGCCTGTCTATTTCGGAAAGGAGCATCCACCATGAGCACCGAGAAAAAACCCGATTTCGCCGCCGATGCGGAGGCCGCCGTTCAGCTGGAGGCCGAGGCGAAGGCCGGGCCGGACGTCACCTCCTATACGCACACCTTCGAGAAGCCCTTCGAGTTCCGGGGCCGCACCGTCACGGAGCTGACCTTCAACTGGGGGGCGCTGACGGGCGAGGATCACGAGGCCATCGAGGGCGATATGGTTCGCCACGGCCAGACGCTGACGATCCCCGCTTTTACCGGCCCCTATCTGGCTGGCATGGCCGTCCGGGCCTGCACCAACCGGGACGACAACGGCATCCGCATCGTGGACGCTGACTTCCTGAAGGCGCTCCCCCTGCGGGACTACCACAAGATCTACTTCAGCGCCCGGCGTTTTTTACTGCGCTCGGGGTCGTAACCGGCGATGGCGGGCTATGGCTCCAGAAACAGTGCATGATCCTGGCTCGGAACAATAACACCCCTGTTCCGTATTGGCTCTCCCTTCCGCTGTGGAGGCTGGGCCAGTGGATCAAGACCAACAACGTCATCGTAGCCGAGGAGAAGAAGGAGGCATCCAATGGCCAGTAAAAAGGAATTTGAGATGCTGTTCGCTCTGAACGCCCGGATGAACGGCGGGTTCAGCAGCACCTTCTCCAAGGCTCAGGCGGAATTTACCCGGCTGGGGAAGGAGATCCAGGGCCTCCACCGGGTGCAGGGCGACATCGCATCCTACCAGAAGCAGCAGAGCGCCATCGAGAACACCCGCTCCAAGCTGGAGAGCCTGCAGAAACAGCATGACCTCCTCCAGAAGGAGATCAAGGAGACTGAGGGCTCCACCGCCGGCCTGGAGCGGGAAAAGGTCAAGCTGGAGGAGCGGATCAAAAACACCGAGGCAGCCCTGGAGCGGCAGAACCAAAAGCTGGGTACCACCGGGGATCGGCTGAAGGCCGCCGGGGTGGACACAGGCAACCTGTCCCAGAAGGATGCCGAACTGACCGCCAAGATCAAGGAGCTGGAGTCCGCTCAGGATAATGCCGCCAACGGCGCGGCCAGCTTCGGCGAGAAGTCCGCCCAGGCGTTTGGAACGATCCAGAACGCCATCGCCGCCGCCGGCATTGCTACGGCGCTGAAGGAGATCGCGGACGCCTATCTGGAGTGTGTGGGCGTGGCCGGGGACTTTGAGGAGGCTATGTCCAATGTGGAGGCCCTCTCGCAGGCCAACACCCAGGAGATGGCCGCGCTGTCCTCCCAGGCCAAGGAGCTGGGCGCAACCACGAAGTTCACCGCCCAGGAGGCCGGCGACGCCATGGGCTACATGGCCATGGCAGGCTGGGACGCAAACGATATGCTCCAGGGCATGGACGGTGTTCTTCAGCTGGCGGCAGCCTCCGGGGAAGACCTGGCTATGGTGTCGGACATCGTCACCGACAGCCTCAGCGCCTTCGGCCTGACGGCAAAGGACACGGCGCACTTCTCAGATGTTCTGGCAGCGGCGGCCACCAACTCCAACACCAACGTGGCCATCATGGGCGAGACGTTCAAGATGTCCGCGTCCGTGGCCGGAGCCCTGGGGTACAGCATCGAGGACGTGGCCGTGGCCATGGGCCTGATGGCCAACAGCGGCGTTAAGGGCAGCATCGCCGGCACAGCCCTTCGGAACACCTTCAACGGGCTGCTGGAGGGCGTCACCCTCACCGGCGCCGCCTTCGGGGAGTATGAATACTGCGCGGTCAAGGCGGATGGCACCATGAAGGACTTTGGCGCCACCATCGATGAGCTGCGCGGTTACTTCGAGCAGATGACCGAGGCCGAACGGGTGGCCAATGCCCAGGCCATCGCCGGCCAGCGTGGTTACAACGGCCTGCTGGCCATCCTGAACGCCACCGATGCCGACTATGTCTCCCTAACCAACAGCATCAACAACTGCACCGGGGCGGCCCAGCGCATGGCAGATGTCAAGCTGGACAACCTCAACGGCCAGCTGACCCTGATGGACAGCGCATGGGAGGCCCTGAAGGTTACCATCGGGGAGCAGTTCAACCCGGAACTGCGGGGCCTGGCCGAAATCGCCACCGACATACTCGGCGGCGTCAATGAATTTATACAGGATCACCCCGCACTGGTGAAGGGGCTCATGGCCGCCGCCGGAGCTGTTGGCGCCGGGGTGGTTGCCCTCACCGGGGTGGCCACCGTCACCAAGGTGCTGATCCCCCTGATGGGCGCTCTCACAGCGGCCACGCCCGGCGTCAACATCATTATGGGTGTAACCGCGGCTGTGGCGGGTGTCGTGGGGATAGTGACCGCACTGGCCACCGCCGCCGATGACGGCGTCCCCTCTGTGAAGGAGCTGACCGAGGCCGCACGGGATATGAAGGAGGCCATGGACGAGGCCAGCGCCTCCTATGAGGAGACGGCCACCCAGACCATGGCCACGGCGGAAGTGGCCAGCATCTACATCGACAAGCTGGAGGAGATCGAGGCCGCCACCAGCGGCAACGTGGCCGAGAACCAGGAGTACCACAACATCCTGGCCCTGCTCACCCGGACCGTCCCGGAGCTGGCCGAGTACATCGATCTTGAGAACAACGCCATCGAGGGCGGTACCGAGGCCCTGCGCCAGCACACCGAAGCCTGGAAGAAGAACGCGGAGGCCCAGGCGTACCAGGAGTACATCAACTCGCTGTATGACCAATACGGGGAGGTCATGGCGGAGTCCGCCGAAAACAGCATCAAACTGACTCAGGCACAGATTAAGCGGGAAACGGCGGAGAAAAATCTTTCCTCGGCTGTTGAACGAATGGCCGAGCTGGAGCGGGAGGCTGCCGAAAACAACACCGTGCTTTCGGATGAGTATTGGCAGCTGCAATATTCTCTCTCTGGCTATGAATCTGAAATCTATGCTGCTGAGAAGGAAATTAAAAACCTCAATAAAGCCATCGACGCGGATGCGGAGGCAGTGGCAGCCGCCGAGGCGGAGATCGAGAGCGCCCAGGAGGCGGTGGAGCAGCTCACCGGCGCCACCGAGGAGCAGGCGGCGGCGGAGGCCGAGGCCGCAGCGCAGACCCAGGAGCTGCAGGCCGTCATCGGAGATACCGCCGAGCAGGTCATGGCGCTGGCGGAGGCTTACAACGAGGCGTACACGGCCGCGCTGGATTCCATTTCCGGGCAGTATGCCCTTTGGGATGAGGCGGCGGCTGTGGTGGAGACCAGCGCCGGGAGCATCAACAGCGCCCTGGAGAGCCAGATCACCTATTGGCAGGACTACAACACCAATCTGCAATCCCTGACGGAGCGCAGCGCCGATATTGAGGGCCTGAGCGCGGTGATCGCCAGCTTTGCTGACGGGAGCCAGGACAGCGTGAACGCAGTCGCCGGCATGGCCAACGCCACGGATGAGGAGCTGGCCGCCATGGTCGCCAACTGGCAGACCCTCCAGCAGGAGCAGGAGGCCGCCGCCGGGAGCGTGGCCGAGCTGAAGACCGACTTCACCTCCACCATGGACGAACTCCAGACCGAACTGGCCGCCGACATCGAGGCCATGGATCTGGGGGATGAGGCGACAGCGGCGGGCCGGGCCACCATCCAGGGGTACATTGACGCGGCAAATGATATGCTCCCAGCGGTTCGCAGTGCGTATGCGGATCTGGCACGGGCGGCGTCCAATGCCCTGGGTACCCCGTCCTACAGCAACAGCGCCTATGCCGCAAACAGCAGCGTCCCCATGTACGCCAGCGGCACCGACAACGCGGCCCCCGGCCTTGCCCTGGTGGGCGAGGATGGGCCGGAGCTGGTCTACTTCAACGGCGGTGAAAAGGTCATGGATGCGGCGAAGACCGCCGCCTTCCAGTCCAACGCTGCCCCGGCTGTGTCCGCTATGCTCTCGGCAACAGGCGGTTCCTCCCCCTCGGTGCAGGTGGTGTTCCAGATCAGCGGGAACGCCACGCCTGAGACAGTCCAGGCCCTGCAGGAGTACGGGGACGAGTTCGCCGCCCGTGTGCTGGAGGTCTTGGAGGATGCCGGCGCGGACGCACAGAGGAGGGCCTACTGATGGCAAAGACCTATACCACCGTCCAGGGGGATATGTGGGACAGCATCGCCTTCGCCCAGATGGGGAGCGTTGACCACACCGACAAGCTGATGAACGCCAACCTTCGGTACCGGGAGATATACATCTTCCCAGCGGGGATCGTCCTGACCATCCCGGAGGTCAAGGAGAGCGTCAGCAGTTCGCTGCCACCCTGGAAGAAGGTGGGCTATGAGTAACAAGAACAACGCCCGCCGCACCGCCGTGGAGGTGGCCTTTGACGGCGCCGACATCACGAAGTCCATCCGGCCCTACCTCAAGTCCATGACCTATGTGGACAACGAGGAGGACGAGACGGACGAGCTTCAGATCCAGGTACATGACAGGGATTCCATATGGCTGGAGAAGTGGCTCACCGACGCCATCGAGGCGGCCTCCGCCGCGAAATTGAAGATGGACGCTGTGATCGTCCGGGAGAACTGGACGAGCGGCGGCAGTGACGCGGTGCTGCCCTGCGGGGAATTTGAACTGGACAGCGTGGCGGCCTCCGGGCCGCCCGCCGTCATCAACATCAAGGGGACGTCGCTGCCCTTCAGCGCCCAGGTGCGCCAGACCAAGAAGTCCAAGGCGTGGGAAAACTATACTCTCTCCGGCATCGCCAATGAGATCGCCGGGGCCAACGGCATGGTCTGTATGTACGAATCGGCGGCAGACCCCTTCTACACCCGCGTGGAGCAGATCAAGACCAGCGACATTCAATTCCTGGAAACGCTGTGCCATAATGCGGGGATCTCGCTGAAAGCCACCAACCGCATCCTGGTCCTGTTCGACCAGGCGGCCTATGAGTCCAAGGCGGCAGTGTTCACTATCAAGCGGGGGAACGGCGTCTACACCAAGTACAAGCTGAACGTGGGCACGGCGGACACGCAGTATTCCTCCTGCCGGGTGAGCTATGTCGATCCGAAAGGAAAGTGCATCTCGGCCACAGCGAAAATCGAGGACTACAATGCGGACGCCAAGAACAACCAGCAGCTGGAGATCACCGCCAAGGTGGCCGACAAGGACGAGGCCAAGGCCCTGGCGGAAAAGCTCCTGCGCAAGCACAACCGCTACGCCAAGACCGCCTCGTTCACACTCCCCGGCAACCCTGACCTGGTGGCCGGGGTGACGGTGATGCTGGAGAAGTGGGGCGGCTGGGATGGCAAGTACATCGTCACCCAGGCAAAGCATACCGTGGGCGACTCCGGGTACACGGTGCAGGTCAGACTTCGGAGAGTATTGGAGGGGTATTGATGGAGCGGGAAATGGAAACCTCGCTGGAAAACCTGGTGCGTGTCGGAACCGTCACCTGGACAGACCCGGTCAAGCGGGTGGCCCGCGTAAAGTTCCAGGACATGGATCTCCCGTCCGCCCCCCTGCACGTTCTGGCCAACCGGCCCTACATCCCAGACTACGAGACCAAGCCCCAGCGGACGGAGTTCGAGGCGGGCGGCAGCGGTGACCCAGCCTTCGCCAGCCATAAGCATGACCTGCTGATCAAGCCCTGGATGCCCAAGGTCAACGCTGTGGTACTGTGCATATACCTCCCCGGCTTCAACACGGATGGCTACATCCTGGGGGAGATTGGGACCCAGGGCGAGCTCAAGCAGATGGAATAGGAGGTGGTGCGGCATGGTTATCGGCTGTTTGGGCGACATCGTTTTTCAGGTGTCGGAGGCCACGGTGCGCACCCTGGACAATATGACCTGGTCCGGCTCCGCCCGGTACGCCACCCACGAGCGTCACCTGACACACGCCCTCACGGAGTTCGTCGGGCTTGACCCGGACAAGATCACCTTCGACATCACCCTGTGTACTGACCTGGGGGTGGACCCCATCACGGAGGTGGTGAAGATCTGGAACATCGAGCGCAGCGGGAGAGCGGTGCCGCTGACTATCGGCACCAAGGGCTACGGAAAATACCGCTGGAACATCATCAAGCACGAGATGAAGGCAAAGGCCCACTTTATAAACGGCGACGTTCACACGGCCACCGTTTCGGTCAGCCTGCAGGAATATCTGGGAGGATAGGCTATGAGCTACACAGTTTCCGCAACTGACCTGAAATCGATCCAGTTCAACGAGGAGAATGAGCTGAACGCAGTCCTCCAGAACATCGCGGTGATCCTATCCACGCCCATGGGAACTGTCCCACTTTACCGGGACTTCGGGCTTGACTGGTCTTTCCTGGACAAACCCACCCCCGTGGCGAAGGTGCTGATGGTTGCCCCGGTGCGGGAGGCCATCCGGCGGTGGGAGCCGCGGGCCGAGGTGCTGGATGTCTCGTTTTCGGAGGACCCATCCCAGCCGGGGGTGCTGATCCCAACAGTGGAGGTGGACATCAACCTTGAGTAGAAACACAGAGCATCAATTCATACCCACGGACACCGGGGAGGTGGTGGCCCTCCTCACGGCGCTTTACGAGAAGATCACCAAGACCACCGTGCATCCCGCCAGCCCGGAAAGACTGTTCATCCAGTACATGGCCAACATCATCATCCAGGAGCGGGTGCTGTCCAATTATGCGGCGAATCAGAATGTTCCCAGCCGCGCCGAGGGGGAGAATCTGGACGCCCTGGCGGAGCTGACCCACATCAATGGCAGGCCGGAGGCAAAGCCCGCGGTGTGCAAGGTGCGGTTTTCTATCTCGGAGGCCCAGGACACGGCGATCCTGATCCGCGCCGGCACGAGGGTGACAGACCCCGCCAACACCCTGATCTGGGAGACGGAGGCCGACGCCTACGTCCCCATTGGGGAGACCTCCGTGGAGCTTCCTGTGCGCTGCCAGACCGCCGGGACAATCGGCAACGGCTATGCCGCTGGCCAGATCAACACGCTGGTGGACGTCTACGACTACTACTCGGAGTGTATCAGCACCACGGAATCCGGCAGCGGCTCCGATGTACCGGACGATGATGAATACTACGAGCTGATGCGGGCCAGCATGGACTCCTTCAGCTGTGCTGGAGCCAGGGGCGGGTACATCTTTTGGGCGAAACAGGTCAGCACGGAAATTGCGGACGTGATCGCCAACTCCCCGACCCCCGGCGTGGTCAAGCTGTATGTCCTGATGAACGGAGGAGAGCTGGCCAACGAGGAGGTCAAGGGCGAGGTGCTGGCCGCCTGCAGCGCCGATGAGGTGCGCCCCCTGACCGACCAGGTATTCGTGGAGGATGCGGAGGTCGTTGACTACGACATCGACTTCACCTATTACATCCAGACCGGGAGCGCGGCCAGCGCGGCGGACATCGCCGCAGCGGTTCAGAGTGCGGTGGATGAATTCAACGCCTGGCAGTGCGCCAGGCTGGGCCGGGACATCAATCCCTCGCGCCTGATCAATCTGCTGATGCAGACAGGGATCAAGCGGGTGGAGCTGAGAGCCCCGGCCTTCACCGTCCTCCGGGATGGCGGCAACAAGACCGTGCCGCAGGTCGCGTCCTTCGGCACCGCCGCCATTGTGAACGGGGGCTATGAGGATGAATAAGCACGGCCTCACAAAAGAAAACCTGGTGGCCACCCTGCCGCCGGCACTGCGGACTGACCCGTCCGTGGTGGCGCTGGCCGAGGCCCTCGGCGAGGTGCTGGCTGTCCGCCCGGCGGAGATCGAGCGGCTACGCATCTACCCGGCCATCGACACGCTGGACGAGCCCCTCCTGGACATCCTCGCCCATGACTTCAAAGTGGACTGGTGGGACCCGGAATACAGCCTGGAGGAAAAGCGCCGGACGCTGAAAGACAGCTGGCGCGTCCACAGGCTCCTGGGCACCAGGGCCGCCGTGGAAATGGCCATCTCCGCCATTTATCCACACACGCAGGTGCTGGAGTGGTTTGAATACGGCGGGGAGCCGTACCACTTCCGGCTGGACATCAACATCACCAACGACAGCATCGACTCCGCCAAGCAGCGTCGGGTGCTGGAGCGGCTGAACTTCTACAAAAGCCTCCGCTCCCACAATGACGGGGTGACCTACTTTGTGGAGGCAGAGCCAGCCATCGTCAGTGCGGTGGCCAGCGCCCCCGGTCTAACCGAGGCCCTCCACGTCCCCCTGGAGCTGCCGGTTCCAATGATCCGGCCCACGGCAAGCGTCCGTATGGGCGCTGTAACGGGCCTGTGGGAGAGCGTGGCGGCCAGGGTGGAATTACCCACCCCCATCATCAAACCCACGGCAGCGGCCCGCACAGGGGCCACAGCGGCGCTCTACGAGGCGTTCACGGCTGGGGTGGATCTGTCCACGCCTGCCATTCGGAGGCTGGTCAGTGCACGGCTTGGGGCCGCGGCGAGCCTGCTGGAGGAGTTCGAGACGCGGCTCGTACTGCCGGACGGAGCGCCGGCGAGGAGCGAAGCAAGGCTCCGGGCGGTCGTGGTCAGCACATGGCAGGAGTGCTATGTGACTCAGGCCGTCCCCCTCATGGATACGGTGTTAACTGCCACCGCGCAGGCCCACGCAAAAGGCGTGGTGGCGTCAACGCAAGAAACAGCGAAGACTCATATCAATTTACAGGAGGTAGACTATGGCGGAACAGAGTAAAACCACGCGCTGGTCTAAAACGGCGGTGACGGATGCCGGCACCAGCCTGCTGACCGAGTTTGCGGCGGGGCGGCTCCTGACCATCACCAGCGCATTCGGCTCCGTCAGCGACCCTGGGGGGAACCTGGTGGAGCTGACGGAGCTGCCCGATGGCCGGGAGCATCCTCTGACCATCGAGAGCGTCACCCGGAACGATGACAGCGTGACGGTGTGTATCCAGGTAACCAGCATCGGGAACCCGGAGCCGTACAAGCTGGAGCAGATCGGCATCTTCGCCGCTGCCGGGGACGCCAACGGCATGGAGGGCCATGTGGGCGGCGAAAAGCTGCTGATGGTCATCGAGGACACGGAGGATGAGCGCGGCGGCAAGGGCGTGACCGTGCCGGCGGAGACCGACCAGCTCTACACGTTCAAGCTGTATGCCGTGCTGACCGTCACCAATAAGGAGCGGCTGGAGATCAGCGTGTCCGCTGCCGGGATCGCCACGCTGGGGGCCATCGAGGACGCTATGAAGGCGCATGAGGAAGACCCCAACGCCCACCCCAACCTGGCGGGGAAATCCGTGGCGGCCCACAACGAGGACCCGGAGGCCCACCCCAGCCTGACCTCCCGGATGCGGGCCACGGAGCTGGCTCTGAACGGGAGCGTGACGATCCTTGCCCCGGAGGGCGACCCCACCCCCGAAACGGTAGGCAAGAAGGGCCAGCACTACATCAACATGGACACCGGCACAGAGTGGGAATGCACCGGTGTGAAAGACGGCAAGTATATCTGGGGCCTGGTGGACTACGACAGCGACAAGTATAAGTCCATGCGGGACATTCTGAACGAGGCTGCCGAAACCGCAAAGCAGGCCAAGGATGTGGCGGACGGAGCGGCCCAGGCCATTGCCGCCGTTCAGAATACCATCTCTGTGATCCCCTCCCAGTCCGGCAGCCTGACCTACAACGGGGGCGCCCAGCTCCCCAGCTGGAACAACCTGGCCCTGGAGATGATGACCATCACCTACGGGGAGGACAGGGTGTCGGCGGCTGACTTCCAGGGCGAAACGGACGCGGGGACGTACAAAGCCTACGTCACGCCCAAGGAGGGATACACCTGGGGCGACAAGTCCGCCGATGAGAAGGAGATCCCCTGGGTGATCCAGCGGGCCACTATCACCACGGCCCCCAGCGTGAGCGGCTCTCTGAGCTACACCGGGGAGCCCCAGGTTCCCACCTGGCTGAACCACAACCCGGAGCAGTTGACCAAGGTGGAGACGGCCCAGACGGACGCCGGGGACTACTCCTCTTCCTTTGCGCCCACCAAGAACTATCAGTGGCCCGGCGGCGACGCCTCGGCCATGGTGATCCCCTGGTCCATCGCCAAGGCCGCAAACACCTTCTCCGTCACCCCTGGCGGGGCGCAAAACCTCAATGTGGATGGAAGTGTGGTCATTCAGGTGGCGTCCAACAGCGACGCCCAGATCACCGCCACGGCAGACAATCCGGCCAATGTGGAAGTGACGGTGGATCAGGCCAACAAGCGGGTGACTATCAAGGGCATCAGCCAGGGCTCTGCCAACGTCACCATTTCCAGCAAGGGGAGCGCGAACTACACAGACGCCAGCGCGGTCATCGGCGTGAACGTCAGCCGGATCACGCCCACCTTCAGCATCAGCCCATCCGGGGCGCAGTCGCTGGCCATCGGCGGCAGCAAGCAGATCGCCGTCACCACCAACAGCGACGGCGCTGTGTCCGCCTCCTCCAGCGCCCCCGGCGTGGCCACCGCGTCGGCCAGCGGGAAGAACGTGACCATTTCCGGGGCCTCGGCGGGGAGCGCCACCATCACGATTTCCGTGCCGCAGACCACGAAGTACAACGCGGCCAGCTTGGCTGTGAACGTCAGCGTGGTCAAGCCCTCGGTGTCCAATTCCTCCTGGGATGACATCAAGGCCATTTCGGACGCTGGGACGGCGGCCAGCTACTTCGCCCCCGGTGACACCAAGAGCATCACCCTCAACGGCACCGTGGGTACGCTGGCGCTGAACAACTTGGCTGTGGATGTGTTTATCCTGGGCATCAACCACAACGCCTCCAGGGAGGGCAACAACCGCATCCATTGGGCCATCGGGAAGATTGGCGGCACCCTCATTGCCCTGTGCGACAGTAACTACAACAGCGGCTATGAGGACGGGCGCAAAGGGTTCAACATGAACCACTGGGGCAACTATAACCGGGGCGGCTGGAAGGGCTGTGACCTCCGCTACGATATTCTGGGCAGCACCAACAAGGCCCCCAGTGGGTACGGCAGTGCAGCACAGACGAATCGGGTGGGCTACGATCCGGCCAGCTACGACATTGTGAACAGCCCGGTAGCTAATACGCTCATGGCGGCCCTGCCCAAGGATGTCCGCAAGGTGATGAAGACCGTCACCAAGTACACGGACAATACCGGCAACGCCAATCAGAATAATTCTTCCGCTGTGACGGCCTCGGTGGATTACATCTTCCTGCTGTCGGAGTTTGAGGTCTACGCCGCCAAGACCTACGCCAATGACTACGAGAAGAATTACCAGGCACAGTATGATTACTTCAAGGCCGGCAACAGCAAGGCCATGTATAAGCATGATGCTCGTACAACGGCTGTGTGGGGCCCTCTCCGCTCCCCTATTTACAAC
>PPYF01671297.1_pt1 | contig 15598 bp, 24 predicted proteins | sample 1559871 | NCBI WGS metagenome assembly PPYF01 (sample SAMN08240021, study PRJNA423297) | Human gut metagenome, whole genome shotgun sequencing project. | reverse complement strand
GAGGTGGTGTGCAGAATGGGACGAAAGAGTGTTGCTGTGCTGCCGCAGACGCAGGCGATTTTAGAACAGCTGGGAGAACAGATCAAACTTGCCAGATTACGGCGGCATCTGTCTGCCGAATTGGTCGCGGAAAGAGCTGGTGTGAGCCGAGCCACAGTGTGGAATGTTGAAAAGGGAAACCCCTCTGTCGCGATTGGGATCTATGCCGCAGTTCTGCACGCACTGAACAATATGGATAAAGACCTTCTGCTCGTTGCAAAGGATGATGAGCTGGGGCGTAAACTCCAAGACCTTGAACTTACCATGCGCAAGAGAGCACCACGAAACGGAGGTGATTAACCGTGGCGTCAAACCAAAAAGTAATTTATGTCTATGAGAGCTTCAGATCTACAACGCCAAACTTCCTGGGGACTCTCTTCGTGGAGAATGTCCGTGGCCGGGAGAGCTACTCCTTTGAGTATGATGCTGACTGGTTAAAAAGCAGCGCAAACTACATGTATCTCGACCCGGATCTTCAACTGTATGCCGGGCGGCAGTATCCCACCGGTGCAAAAAATGTGTTCGGTCTTTTCGCCGACTCTTCCCCCGACCGCTGGGGCCGCCTGCTGATGACGCGCAGAGAAAGAATATTGGCGGAGCAGGAAGGCCGGAAGCCTCGAAAGCTCTTAGACAGCGACTTCCTGTTGGGCGTCTACGACGAGACGCGGATGGGCGCGATCCGCTTCAAGCTGGACAAAGATGGGCCGTTCCTTTCGGATGATTCAGAAACCCCGACACCCCCCTGGACCAGCTTGCGAACGCTGGAGGAAGCCTCCCGCCAATTCGAAAACGATGAGTCCGGTCTCGAGCGGAAATGGATCAATCAGCTCATCAAGCCCGGTTCCTCGCTGGGCGGCGCTCGTCCGAAGGCCACCGTTCTGGACACAAGCGGAAATCTGTGGATCGCCAAGTTTCCGTCCAAGCACGATGATGTTAACGTGGGCGCATGGGAAAAGGTCACCCATGACCTTGCAAGACTTTGCGGCTTGGATGTTCCCGAGTCCATGCTGATCGACTTCTCCAAATACGGAAGCACCTTCCTTGTACGAAGGTCTCCCAAGAAAGATTTGACAGAGCTATGGAAGCGGATCGTGTTCAATATGGCTGTTTCCAATACGGATGACCACATGAGAAACCACGGCTTTATCCTCAAGGCAGATGGTTGGCACCTCTCTCCCCTGTACGATGTAAACCCCGTCCCAGAGGGTGACGAGCTGTCCCTCTGCGTAAACGAGGACGATGCGACGATCTCCCTCGACCTTGCACTGGAGATCGCACCGTATTGTGAGATTAGCACCAAGGACGCAACTGCTATGGCGTCGGATATTCTGAAAACCGTCCGAGATAACTGGAAGCGTCTGGCAGCAGAATGCGGATTAAGCCGGAGCGCACAGGAATATATGCGGCCGGCCTTCTCGCTGGCTCTTGAATAACACAGCTTGATTCACCTTCAGATCTCCCTTCGAGCAAGGGGGATCTTTTTTTGCCAGTCACAAGCCAAAGAGCATTCCTCGTGTGCTATTCCTCAAGGACAGGATCGTCTGCAAGAGGTTCTTCGTTTTCCTCTACAAAGTCATCTTCCGCAGCAACCTTCCCAGAATGCAGCTTCGTCATTCGTAAGGTGTATTTGCATTTTCGGTTATAGGCGACGAGCATAGCTTCGGCGTAGCAAAGAGACCCTGCTCCACGCTCTTTAGCGATACGAGACAACTGCCGAACAGACATGAAGCCAACCCTCTCCTTAAAAGTTTCGTCACGAAGCTGGTCACCAAATGCTACGACCATTCTCGCAACACCAGCTAATACATTTGCTCCCAGAGAGTCGATATCCCCCTCCCATGTACCAACGCAGAGCCGCAAAGTTCGGTCAAGCACATGGTAACCATATTTGGTGTAGATCCGCTCCAGCGTGGCAACCGCACAGATCACGCCATATGCTTTGGTCGGCCCGATAGAAAGAGAATAGGATTCAACGAGCCGCTTAATAACAAGCTGCTGCTCATTTCCTGCTTCGATATTAGCCATGAATATCTCATAAGGCTTCAACGGGCGCACATGCTTCATCTGATTTGCAAAAATGTCTGCTTCGTTCTTGTAATCTAAGCTGTCATAAATCATGCACCAAACAGGAGTCTCCCGCGAACCGGATACAGTAGCAACGATCTCTATGGTGTGCTGACCATTAAAGACATAGTTGACACCATCACGGCGGCTCACCTTTACCGGGTTGATTTGGTTCAGGTCGAAATCCTCGATGGCTTTTTCAACCTGTGCCTGAGACAACGGCCTCTGGTATTCCTGATTAGACACGAGATTTTTGATCGGGATCTGCTCGAAGTGGACATTCGGAACAAATCTGCTGAAGTCTTGCATTAGTCTACCTCCCTGATTTCTGAGAGCATCTCGGACACCTTCTCCTGTAGTGACAACAGCGCCTCCTCAAGTTTGCTTTTTGCACTCGTTGAAGCGGCGTTCATATCCGCATTGTTTCTGGCTCGCTCGATGGAACTGACCCATGACGGAACGGTCAGAGTCAGACCGGCGATTTCGGCGTCCGGGTCGTGCATAGGGGGAATTTTGATAAGAGGTAAAGTTTCCTGCATAGATTCGACTGGCTCCTCATCTGTATCAGCAAATTCTTTTCGTGTGTCACTGTAACTGGTGAACGGGTGCTGTAGGTCTTCGGGTCTTGCCCCGATTCGCCGGATTTCTTCTGGCGGCATTTTCGAAAGGGCCACAAGGTTCTCGTGAGATATTTTGAAAGTGCCAGAAAGCACTTTGCCAGGAAGTTCGGGGTCTGCCTGTCCAACAACGTCTAACGCCTTACTGAAGATCGCATACTTCTGCACAGATCCAGTAGATACATTGTATTGAGCGCTGAACTTCTGGGCTGTGCGCCGAAAAGTCTCGCCGCGCTCACCCTTGTTTCTCCGCTTATACTGGTTGAACCCATTGATGTTGGGCGGATGCTTACGCGCTACTTTCTCAAGTTCATACTGCTTTCCAATGAGATATCGTCTGGTTTCCTCCGTGATATTTCGGCGACCGAGCTGATTGCTGCAGATCCAGACAATCGCTTGCTCCCGGTTCTCAAATAGCATCTTCCGTACAGCATAGGGGATGTGCAGCCGGTTACATATCTCGTAGCGATTATGGCCATCAATGATGATGTTATTCCATGTGATGATCGGCTCTCTGCAGCCGTCTACTGTAAGATTTACTTCGAGTTGAAGATACTCATCTTTCCGTAAAGGTCGAATGAGTGTCTTGAATTCCGGGTCGATCTCCAACACCGCAAATCCTTTATCCATCGCTGGGAGGTCTCCTCTCATTTTTCTTTAAGGTTTTCATGGAGAAATAGGCTACTCTGTTTACAACATCCACCTCTCCGCTCATACGATAACTGTATTGGAAGTCGAGAGTACCGATCATATTGACCAAAGCGCACAGGAGTGTATTGCTGTAGAACTCAACAGAATAATGGCGTGATGTTTGAACCAACTTCACTCGGTTGGAGGTGCCACCAGTGAGGGGCCGATCTGAGCCAAGTACAGCAATGAACATTTCTTCTGGATTGACCAGAAATTGAACATATTGCGGATTCCCCATTTTGTTCAGGGTGGACTTATGTATGCGAAAGCGATTCCACTTTAAGTCAATGGTCATGATCGCGCTGTTATCCGTACTACCCATTTACACTCCCCTCCTGCACAGGTACCTCTGGTTGATATGCGTTATGGGCTGATGTGACATTTTCCACGGATGCCGTGGAGGATACAGTGCTATCCTTGATTCCATAGATTGCGTATCCATCAAAAATGTTGATCTGCAGGGACTTCTGGTGCTCACGATAGGGCAAGCCGAACTGATCCTTCCAACCGGCAGGGAATACAGGTGTACGCGCAGTCTTGGGCTTGCCTCCGTCTTTTGCAATACGCTGATAGATCTCAGAGGCATTCAAGTCGAATACGATCAGATACTCACCATTGGCATGGATGACCTTGCCAAGCAGCTTGTACCTGTAATCAATATTCCAGTCCATCAGCTCAAAGAGCTTTGCAAAGAAGAACTTACCCGTCACCTGGCGGGGCCTCCTCTTCCCGCCAGATGTGTTGCACCACGCGAATGCGTCTCGCTCTGACTCGGCGCAAGGGCGTAGTGCAAGAATGTGCGACTCTCGATTGATCAAGAGCTGTACACAGTCTGCATGGGGAAACTTGTTTAAGCAGGCAGTATTGACGTAAACTTTGTAATTGTTGAAGGTGATAGACGGCTCGAAAGTATGAGCGAAGAACTCCCTACGAACCACCTGATACCCATCAAAATCGAAGTCGTCACTAAGTTCGATCACATCGCCTGGTGCCGATGCGTCGATTGTCATTGGCGTGTCCACATCCTCCTTAAAGGTAATGGTAGTTTCATCATCGACATTGCCAAATTGAGTATTCTGCAGCATCGGTGAGATGAAAGAAACCTGATTCTCTACTTCCATTCTGCTCTCCTTTCATTCGTCTCTGACAAGATCCAGCGCATCTCCAATCTGGCGTAGGCTCATGCTGAGATAGTGACAAAGCCGTCTGAGTTGTTCCGCGTTATACTCTGCCATGATCACATCCTGCTCGGCTTCGGACAAATCAGAAAAGCATCTGTTGACATGTATACCATCACGAACCACGCGGTAGTACACTCCATCAAGATTCCGAAAGATTGGAATATTGTTTTTTTCAGGCATTAAAATCCACCTCTTCCATCTGCTTTATGGGGGCTAATTGCTCTGCTATGAATCGCTGCATTTCATCAAACTTGGTGACTCGAAGCTTCTCACCGGTTTCAAAGAGTTGGCCTTCCAGCCAAAGCTTCCATGCATCTTCACTTTGTAATTCCGGTGAAGATGAGGTAAGTCTGTGAGAGTAAAAGTCACTACCAAACCTGTCTGCCAGTTTCTTAGGAACTGCCCGAATACGCTTTCCTGATACGGAGAGAGGAGAAAGCTCACCGTCGCCGCTGATGGGAGAATCTGTCCCCGTCATGAGATAGGACTGGATAAAAATCTCAGGCTCACTCAAATCAAATATGAACACCGAATCCCCTTCGTTTTGGAGGAGTTTACCATAGGCCCTGAACTTAAAATCGGTTTCCCAATCGAGCAGTTCGAATAGGGTTCCACCAAATGCGGTACATGGTATCTCTTTGGCATAGTATTTTCCATCGTCAGGTCTTGACCACTGTACGCACTGGCGAGAATCCTTAGAGGCGCGACGAACAGCAAGCTTCCGCAATCCCGGATGGATCAGCAGCTCAACTTTGTTGTCCTTCCCGAATTGCCTGACACAATCTGTGCTGAACTTGATTTGTTTGCTCTGAAATAAGACATACGGTCTTTTGTTCGCATCAAAGAGAGATGCATTCGTAACTTCAAAGCCGCGCAAATCAAAATCTCCAGCTGCCACCTCGAATGTAGCGTCACCCTCTGCAGGCTGGCCGTAATATGTATCGTCCGTGTAGACACTCATGGAAGCCTGTAAATAATCGGCTGCCTTGAAGCCTGCCCACTTGGGGCTAATCGTGACAAATCCTTTCAGAACGCCAGATTCAATCACTCGAAGCTCCGGCAGAATAGACTTTCCCCCGTATTTTGCATTATTGATCATGTGCTGAACGGCTATATAATCGTCCCTTGAAACGATTGCCTCGTGTTCTCCTTTATACAGGCTCTGCTGCCGTTCTCCTCTGTTTTTCTTGGACTTATGACTGATCACATCAGGCGTGAATGTCTTTCTTGTGAGAACATCACCACAATGCCGCTCATTCCTCAAGACCTGAATAACGGTGCCGGAAGTCCACTTGGAATTACCAAGGAATGTCCTCTTACCAAGCGCCTCGAGGGTTTTTGCGATATGCGATGAAGAATATCCGGACAGATACATGTAGAATATGAGTTTGACGGTCGGAGCCTCGTCCGGATTGATCACCAGCTTGCCGTCAGTATCATGAGAATAGCCCAACAGCTTGGGTGTCAGAGGAAGTCCTCCATTCAACCGCTGAGCAAGCGAAACTTCCATACTGCGGCTTCGAATGCGGGACTCGTTTTCCGCAATGGAAGCCAAAAAAGACAGCGGCATGTTTGTATCCTCGTTCAACGAGAAAATGCATTCACTCTCGAAGAAAACGCCCACTGGATTGCGGAGCTCCGCAAGATTACGCACCATAGTAATACAGTCAACGGTATTTCTGGCGAGACGCGAGACTGATTTGGTGATGATTAAGTCGATTTTTCCGGCTCTGCTGTCAGCGAGCATTTGGTTTAGCTCAACGCGGTGCTTTGTCGAAGTGCCTGAGATTCCTTTGTCGGCATAGATCTTTACAAGCTTCCAATTAGGATGCTTCAAGACAAACTCCTCATAATAGTTCTTCTGGAGCTCATAAGAAGTCTCCTGACCCAGATTATCAGTTGAAACTCGGACGTAGACCGCAACACGCTGATGAATATCAGCATCGTAGAAATCGACCTGCTTCTTTGCCGGATAGATGACATCTGGCTCTCTCCGATTCGAGTATCGCTTATGTACTTTCTCGCGTTCTGCTTGGTCGGCTGCTTTCTTTGCTGATTTACTCATGGAGAGCACCTCTCATATCCAGCTCGTCATCAGGCAAGATTTTCCAGTCTGGTGTTGGGAAGAAACAGGGTTCCCGAAGGTCATCACGATAATATGAGGCCAAAGTGTATAGATCTTCTGATATGAAGTAGATGCCAACAGGAGGCTTGCGAGCAGCGAGCATTCTTGCGCAAATCGTCATTTCTTGGGCATCTCTGGACACATTGCTGACCTTCTGTGTGATTATGAGATCGACTTTCCCAGCATCGCAGTCAGACAGAAGTTCAGACCATGCTGTAGAGTTCTCCATATACGGAGCGGTCGATCCATTGTCAATATAGAAACCTACGAACTCCCACATAGGATACTGAGCCAGCGTAGCACGAAAAACCTCTTTGTTGCGTTCGAGATATTCCTCGTCTCTGTATTTCGTCTGGTTGAAAAAGCGGATGTACACTGCAACCTTGAACGGGATCTTGGGGTTAGGTACTTCGTGGCGGATAGTTTTCAACCACTGCCTGTGTTGTGCCACAAGGGGTGATACCATGTTTTCTCCCAGGCACAGGTCAAAGGAGGGGTACTCAGTCTCTTCGAGTCCTTGTTCAGTACCTAAAGGCAGCAGTTTCGTGTTTTCCATGTTTTCCTCCGGCATTTGGGCAAGCCCTTTTGGGTGAATTATAGGGAAAATGCTTAAAAATAAGAAGATACCATAGGTCAGCATCTTGACCTATGGTATGGAAATGACAAAAAAATTATCGGATTGGTCACCCAATCCGATAATTAATCATTATTCTGCTTCTTATGCATGGAGGCTTTGACCTCTCGGACAATCTTTAAGATGGTTTCCATCTCACTGGCCGAGCAGTCTTCAAGGAGCTCCGCAAACTCACCTTGATAGATTGCTTTGACCTCCGGTACATCTGGGCGGAGCAAATAGTCTGCAGATACCTGAAGGGCTTCCGCCACTTTGACGAAAGTCTCAAGTTGCATTCCCGTTTTTCCTCGTTCGATGTTGCTAATCAGCGGCAGTGAAACAGAAGCTTCGACTGCCAAATCCGCTTGGCTCATGCCTCTGCTGATTCGAACAGCTTTGATGCGTGAGCCGACCAGCTTCAGATCCTGTTGTTCATACATGACCAGCTCACCTCCCCTTCGCCGGATATAAGCTAACGACTATAATTTAAGTTAGTATATAATATGCGAAGGTCAAGTTTATATAATCGTACCGCTATAAAATAGTGGTTCAAATATAATTGAGTTGCCAAAATTTTTAAGGAGGTTTCTCTATGCAACTCAATTACTATGTCCTTGGTCAAAGAATCCAGAAAATCAGGAAGAACAAGCGTATCTCCCAAGCGGTGCTGTCCACCATGATCGACAAGTCCGCTGGATACATCAGCTATCTCGAGTGCGGTACAAAGGTTATGAGTCTCGAAACTTTTGTTGGCATCGCCAATGCGCTGGAGGTGTCGACTGATACGCTCCTGAACAGGCAGCTCACGGGTGCGACTGAGATGTCTAATGCCGAGGCACAGAAAATCTTCGCCAACTGCACCCCGTATGAAACCTATGTCCTGTTGGATGTGCTGAAAACAACCAAGAACGCTCTACGCTCGCACCACCATCTCCTCAAGGATGAGTGGTAATCATTTTATCAACTGAATATCAAATAGCAACAGACCACAGGTTAAGAGATTGACCTGTGGTCTGTTGCGTGCAAAAAACGATTATGTTTTCGCCCAAAACGATTATGATTTGGGCTTTTGCGAGATTTTCCATTCTATTGATGCTATAATCCGGTCAAGCCAGAAAGGATGAGGATGAATGATCTATTACACCGGCGATATTCACGGCAGTGCGAAAGGAATCGTCGCTTTTGCCCAACACTATGAGCTCACAGAATCGGACATAATCGTCATCCTTGGTGATGTCGGAGCGAACTATTACGGCAACAGGCGGGATCGGTATTGCAAAGATGCGCTTGCCAGAATAAAGCCCACCGTCTTCTGTATTCACGGAAACCATGAACGGCGTCCAGACACTCTCGCGGGCTATAAACAGAAAGAATGGAATGGTGGCCTTGTGTGGTACGAGGATGAGTATCCGAACTTACTCTTCGCCAGGGACGGAGACATCTTCACTATGGAAGGAACCCGGCATCTGGTCATCGGCGGCGCTTATAGCGTAGACAAATACTACCGACTGGAAAACGATCTGCTGTGGTTTGCTGATGAGCAGCCCTCGGCAGAAATCAAGACATATGTGGAAGATCAAATCACGAAAAACAGAATTGACATTGTTCTCTCTCATACCTGCCCCTATAAGTACGAACCGCGGGATGCGTTTTTACCCATGATCGATCAGAGCACGGTTGATGACAGCACAGAGCGATGGCTTGATGGAATAGAAGAAAAAGTGGATTACAAGGCATGGCTTTGCGGACACTGGCACATAGAGAAGCAAATTGACAAGCTACGCTTCCTGTTCCACGATGTTGTGTCACTGGAAATGATAAAGCGAGGTTTCAAATGAGTCGTTTCAAGAGCAATCTCTACACTGTTGAGCGCCGAGTATGGAGAAACCACAAGCTGTGCTGGATTCAGAACGATGACTTCACTCTCTTTTCAGGACATCACAAAACGAAAATCAAAGAGGAAGATCTCCCGGAATGGTATGTCTTTGGCAGATACTATAAGCTGTGGGGCTTCCTCTCCACAAAAGGTATTACCGACTTGCAGTACATCCCGAACCTGTGGATCAATCACTTCCTAAAGGATGACTGTCTTCTGATCTCCTATGGCGGTAAAATTGAGGAGCATCCAGACAGCACTGATTTTGAAAAGTACAGCGGCGTTGATGAGCGAGTATGGGGCAACGAGATTCTCCATGTGTTGAAAGGTGCCAGGATATTCTCGGAATATGATATTGCCCCTATCATAGAGCAGATCCGTGAGAAGCAGCACATTCTCATTGAGAACTACCCAGACGAGTTCGGACCCCACAAGTGGAATTTTGATCTCGATGAATGGATGGCAGAAGAGTACCACTCAGGTCGCCCAACCTATTACAGCAAAGCCATCACAGAAAAGAGAGAAGCAGAGCTACGAGAACTATATGACAAAAGAGGACAGACAAATGGATGAATGCCAACACGCAATGGAGGAACTCCGCAATATAGTCGAGGGGATCAGCAACCTGCGAGACACAGCATACGCGCACTACTCTTTATTGGTCGAGCGGGTGCTGAAGGATCAAATCACCGACGAGCAGCAGTTAGAACAAATCATGGATGGCCTCTGCGATTTCTGCGATGAGATCCGCTTCATCGATCTTTATCGAAGCCTTTGCCGACACATCTATTACCAATATCCGCAGCTTGTGGGAGAGCATGTGGCTCTATTCCGTGCGCTGTTTATGGGAGCTGATGAGAATTGATTTGGAGAAATGGTATGGAGGTTGCCTTTAGTGAAAGAGGCAAACACAGGTTTGCCTGTTACCGTCTTACCCATGAAGAAAGCATGGCTCCAGATAGGATTGCAAAGATCAAAGCCGATCTTGCCTCAAAGGGGAAAGATGGGTATTCCATTGCAATCACTTATGACGCATCTCCCACCCCACCAACGTGAGACACATTCGCCAATTCCTTATTATGTCTGGACGGAAGACTTGAGATGTGGAAGCTAATGCAAGAGAGTTGGCCACATCACAAAGCGGTCGAAGCGCAGAAAGGAGTGAGTAAGATGAGCACATCATATTTCATTTTTACGGAGGTTCTGGCAAATGATCAGTGGCATTGTATCAACCCCCAAGTGATGAAGTTGCTGCCTATCGAACATCTCGTTCTTGTTCCAACGCTTCGCTCGGACAGCAGGTATCAGTTTGAAAAAGCATACCGGCAGCTTGAGTGCGATGGACACCCGTTCACAGTAGACGAAATGTCAAGAAATCTACAGGCATCGGTGAACGGCTGGCTTACCCCAGAGGACAGTGTCCGAATTGCCGTTTGCTACGATGACATCTTGAAGCTACTGAACACTTCCCGCAAAGAACATTCTGCATTTGCTCTTCGATCTGAAGTAGCTGCCTTTCAGAATGATGAATCCGATAATATTTTGGACTTCGTCTCAGTAGACAAATATCGGAAGATGGAGGATGAACTCAAGAAGGCTTATCAATATTTCGAATGGAATGACCGCTCCGGTGCGTATCGCTATTATGAGGAGATCCAAAAGAAGGTCGCCGCACAGGTCAAGGATTGGAAAGCGATAAACCCTCGGGTAGAAATCACCTCTGTCCGAATAATGCTTTTTTCAACCTAAAGGAAAACACACAGGAGGGTTTCAGATGCAATCGAATAAAGAATCGAACCAAAAGCTGATTGAGCGATTTCCGTTTTTAATACCTCGTAACCGCTGGACGGGAAAAATTCCAGAGGATTACGACTATTCCTATACGGAACTGGATTCCATGCCTGATGGCTGGCGAAAGACTTTTGGGGAGCAAATGTGTGAAGATATCCGTGAGGAATTGGTACGTGCCGAATATCTCGACCAATACCGCATTACCCAGATCAAGGAGAAATATGGAACGCTCTGTTGGTATGACTTTGGCGGTACAGAGCGGATGCTTCGTGACATCATCCCCAAATATGAGCACCTATCTGCGAGAACTTGCATCAGATGTGGGAACCCTGCAACAAAGGTTTCTACTGGCTGGATCAGTCCCTACTGTGACACTTGTGCTGGCAAAATCAGTCATGCCGAGAGATTTATTCCTATTGAGGAATGGCTCAGTGGAAGCGGAGATGAGGTTGCATCAGAAAGGATTGTGAATGAAAAAGATACCCACTCTCTTTGAACGAGAATTTGAAAACCATCGAATTGTCAGAATACTGCCAAATATCAGCCCTGACCTTGCTTGGGTCATGGCCGGCGACGGCGTAGCTACCATCAAATGGGACGGTGCCTGCTGTGCGGTCATCAATGGTGTTTTCTACAAAAGATACGATGCAAAACACGGAAAGCCCATTCCATCTAACGCAATCAAGTGTCAGGAGAACGCAGACCCTGTCACTGGCCACCTGCCTTGTTGGGTACCTTGTGACCGAACTGCAACCGGCGATAAATGGTTCTGGGATGCGTATGACAGAATGGGAATTGTACCGGATGGAACATATGAGGCCATCGGCCCACACTTCAGAGCAAACCCATACAACCTCGATGCCGATGTACTCAAGCCCCATGGAAAAGACATTGTTGAACTGGATCGGAGCTTTGAAGGCATCCGCACTTATCTGGAAACCCATGTGATCGAGGGGATCGTCTTCTGGAAAGACGGACACCCTCGGTGCAAGATCAAGCGCAAGGACTTCGGGTTCCCATGGGGAAGATAGTCACACGCTGGAAAATTTGGCAGGTGTCGCCATGAGCGCAAAAGAGAACCCAACATATTACCGCCTGGAATTGGATGACTATTCTGCTGCCGCTTTTACCAGTTTCGGAAAACACTATTACGGCACGATAGAAGATCTTCGTTGCTTCTTTAGAGAACTCTCCATTGATGAGAAATTGAAGGAGCGATTCAAGGATCTGATATCAACATTCCAATCCTTCGAAGAAGTGCAGCAAGACGTCAGCCACTACATTGCTTACAGGAAGGTACCGTTCCTTGTTCCTGCGCATCTGCTCCACAAGGAAACTGTCATCTTGGAGAACTACAAATGGGAGCACACCAACACATGGGGCTGGCCCTACTACATGCGCTGTGACAAAGTCGAGTCTGAACATATCTGGCTTGCTTGTGACGGAGAATACTTCCGTACAGTCAAAGCCGTATTTTCAAAATTGCAGTATGCAGGAGCTACGGATCAATGGAAGAATGTTGATACGACGCTTTGGGGATTCCCATGCATTCTCACCGGAAACCCATTCAGCTTCTGGAATCAGTTAGCGGAACCGGAAAAGCAATTTAAGACCATGGAGGCGGGCCAGCAGGATTGGAAGGAGTTCCTCAAAAGTCCAGATCCTGATTATTCAGAGATTTGCAATGACATCTTTGGTGATGGCTGACGCATAGGAGGACACCATGAAAGAAGAATATCAAATTGAATCTCAAAAAGACAATATAGCACAGTATCCGGCAGAACAAGAACCGATGAACACTGGCAGGTCTTTCTTCGGCTGTGTCTTCCACTTTTTTGACACTTCATATCATCCAACCACAAAGGACGAGATCATAATAAACTCACAGAAAAAGAGATTTATATCTTCACACCTAAAAAGCAAAGGCCAAACGGAGGTATGCAGCATGGGCAAATGGCTTGGCTACATGGTGGAACTGTACCACGATGGTCAATGGTTCAACATCGACCAGTGGCATCGTCACGCAAACGGACAACTCAGACACCACTTTCTGTATGCTGCGCCTGAACGAGATATTCTCTCTAGCGCACATGATGAGCTGGCTCTTAGTAAAGAAAGAATCTGCTTTTCTGACCTGGCAGCAGAAACTCAGGATATCATCTGCGCAGAAAACCCAGCATTCGAACGCAGTACATTCGACTCGTGGGATTTTTTCATTTGGGGCAACTACTCTGATTTGGCAGCACTGCTGCAAAAAATCGCTGAAAAAGAAAACGATAAATGCGTATCAAAAAACTTACTCAAGACGCTGAACTTTAAGATTCAAGACCAAGTTCAGATTTTCCAACATACCATCCCGTACTCCGTGGCTGATAGGTCATCGGAAATGCCAATCAGGATCATTGTCTGTGAATTGTGATTTTTTGATAGCTATTCGCTCCGAAATATGGTAATTGTTCGTGTTGCGAAGAAGGAGGTGGACCACCATGATTTATGTAATGTCTGATATCCATGGGCAAAAGCGGCGCTTTGATTCCGTCATGAAACAAATCAACCTGCAGCCGGATGACACTCTTTATATCCTTGGAGATGTGATAGACAGAAACCCAGATGGCATCAAAATCCTTCGTCAGATCATGGCGATGTCAAATGCCAGAATGCTTCTGGGTAACCACGAATTAATGATGATGAATGCTCTCTACTACCCACCCCCAGAGGATGAGGAGTGGCCTGAATACTACTATGAGCGTAAGCAGTCTCTATGGTATAGAAATGGAGGCGAGATAACACATAATTATCTGAAGCACATAAAGAAAACCATTCGTCAGGAGATATTCGAGTATTTGGAGAAGCTGCCTGTAAACATGGAAATCACGGTGAATGACAGGCAGTTCATTCTGACCCACGCAGCGCCTGCCGAGCTGTATGAGACCTACGGTCGTAAATATGAGTGTGAGCGAGACTTTGCCGTCTGGATGCGATTTGACAGTTTCCCTGTTCTTGAGGACTGTACAGTAATCTTCGGCCACACGCCAACTATCCGTTTCCAGTATGACAACCCAATGGCAATATGGGATGCAAAGAGCTGGATCGGAATCGACTGTGGCTGTATGCTCCCTGAAAAGGGTGACCCTTGGTCAGGAGCACTTGGAAGACTGTCGTGTCTCCGATTGGATGATATGCAGGTCTTTTACTCCGAGGAACCTCAATACGACAATCCTAAAGAATCGGAGGAACAGCATTATGGATGATGGTAAAGTAACGATTACCATTGAAATCGATGCGGAACTGCTGACACAGGTAACCGAGGTGCTAAAGCATTATGGCCTCACGCCGGAAGAAGCCGCGGTGCAGTTCTTCGAATACTGTGCCGATTCAAAGACACAGGATCATGCGATTAAACTCCTCAAAATGTGGAAAGAGGAACAGGAAGCTCAAGAGAGGAATAGCACCAATGCTAAGTAAAGAAGGGTTCTGCAAGGCACTCCAGATGATAAAGGAGCAAGCGTCCATTGATGAGCAGTTTAGCAAAGCACTCGACCTGGTTGGCGATGGCCACTTTGTATTTGGTGCCGAAAACAAGTATCTTCTGGCACTTAGAGATGTTTTGAAAGAATCGGTCAATGACCAATACGACTACATCGATTGGTGGCTGTATGAAGCGACCGATGACTATACGGTATGGGAAGCAGATTGTACCATGAAGTATTGTCTGAAAGAGCCTGAAGCGCTGTATGATTTTATAACCGGTACGCTAAAGCCTGTCCCTGTATCTTCGGAAGATAGCACATCACAGCAGGAATAGGGGAATGTCAAAATGAAAAGACTGCCGCCACTATCCGAAATGGAACGTATCGAGCAAACACTGCTCGTCGAAAAACTGGATGAAATTCTGGAACGTATTGACAACGAGGACATCGGCTTCGTAATAACAGAAAACGGTCTACCAGATATGGTCCTTATACCATTCCGCTGGTTTGCCGAGAACTTTCCGGATGAAGTGCCTGACGGCCTATGAAGAGCCGATTTCAAATCGAGACAGATTCTACCGCTGAGGAGCCGAGAAAAGATGGATGAGAAGTTTAACAGAATACCCGTCAACGTCATCCATCTTGACAAGGATGGCACAGTCATAGATGTGAAAGATTACAACCTCGATAAAGTCAAACCTGATTTGTGGGCAATCAAAGGGCTGGCTGCATCACTGCTCCCTGTCATTCGAGAGTTCTATACGCACGAAGAAAATGTTCAAGCATTTGAGGCATGGCTGAAAGAGCGGGAAAATAATTCTCAAAAACACAGCAAGCGGAAATAAGCGCAAAGACGGAAATCGGAGATGCGAGGCTGTATCTATTTCGGTCACTCTTAAAAATACCCAATTCTCCGCTATCATGGGAAATTGAAAGCAAAAAAATATGGCTGAAACAGCCAAAAGCCGCTTCAGCTCTCGATTTTTCCTATTTTCAGCGTGTATCTAAATTGGTCACGCATGACATGGCGAGTGTTCTTACAGCATTTGAAAAGCTGTAAGAACACTCGCTTTTTATACAGCGAGTTCACAGGGGGCGTAGTTGACGACTACGCCTTTTCTTGTATTTATGG
>PPYF01525793.1_pt1 | contig 15601 bp, 11 predicted proteins | sample 1559871 | NCBI WGS metagenome assembly PPYF01 (sample SAMN08240021, study PRJNA423297) | Human gut metagenome, whole genome shotgun sequencing project. | reverse complement strand
ACGGATTAAAAAAGGAAATCATAAATTTGGGAAATGGTTATTCTGGAAGTATAATTACAACTGTTGAGCAATTTGAACACTCTTTATTTACAGTTGAAGAATTAGAGGTTTTACAATGTGTATTAGTTCATTTTGAGAAGAGTAAGGCTAATGAAATTTCAGAAATGAGTCATACTGAGGAAGCGTGGCGCCAAAATGAAAAACAGCATAGCTTGATTGATTATAGTTATGCGTTTGATTTGAGGCAGTTGTAATGTAAGCCTCCTTCTAGTTTTGTAGTTTGATTTATATAAATAATTTGTACTTTTACGGTGATTTAGTTAGGAAGTTAAAAGTATAAATGACTTTACATAACTATATACTTTATTGTACCAACGATTGTATATAATGAATGGTTGGACTTTATAATGTGCCAATCTGCGCATTAGCAGATTGGCATTGTTAAATACACATCAGTTGTTATTTATGGACGTTGTTCTACTTATCTTAAAAGCTCGCTTGGGATTCTTCTGTGATGGCTTTTTAGAGGATATAATTCAAGTGGCGAACACACTGGCATTGTGCAATTATTAGATAAAATCATATATTCTTTTCCTTTCCCAATAGTGGATGCACTATAGTTAAGGGAGTATTCATACATACGAAAATTCTTATAAAGTTCCTGAATAAAATCAACTTTATCATAGGTCACTATCCATTTTTGATATTCAATTTGAGCTATAGCATCATAAATATCTTGATGGTCTTGATCGTTATAATAATTCATATATAATCCTTTCCCTTTTACATAATATGGTGGATCAAAATAAAACAGAGAATTATGCGGCAAATCATTTCGCAAATTATTAACTAATTCAACAGCATCTAAATTGTATAACTCTATTTGATTTGAATACCTAGCAATGGTTTCAATTCTTTCTTTTAACTTATTGCAATTATAGCGGGCATCTATTAAGTAATTTCCAGTTTGCTGAAGTCCACCAATAACTCCTCCTTTTATAATGCCAGAGCGATTTGTGCGATTAAGAAAAAATGTGGAAAATCCTAGTTGTAATAAATCGGCATCTGTTTTATTTCTTTGTATTTGTTTTTGTTCATGCCAAGTCTCCATCGTTACCGGAGTATTTAATATCAATTGGCAAAACTCGTCTGTATGATTCAAAATAGAGTGCCAAAAAGCAAATATTGATCTATCTCTATCATTTATAATTATTCGATTAGCAATACCATTTATTAACAAATAGAGAGCGATAGACCCGCCACCAACATAAGGTTCCACGTATGTACCCCCTACTAAATTATTTGCAATAAATAATTCAGAGAAGAAGGTTGATATTTTACCTTTTCCGCCGGGATATCTAAGTGGTGAATAATATATCATAATTTAGTCCATTTCTATTTGCGCCCACAAAGTTACCATAAAATCTTGAATATTATCCCATGTAGTTACAATATCTTCCGGTATAGCCGCAAACCTATTATTATGCACATATGCATGGAATGTTGATAATCCTAATAGAGAATCCTCATTTTTCATCATCGTACCAATTGCTTTAGAAATTGCATCGTCTGTAACTCCTTTTTGTTTTAAATGGTTTCTTACAATAGATACTTTTTCTGGCATCTGTTTTCCGGATTTTGCAGCCGAAACCTTCCCCTCTCCTAACAGACTTTTTTCTTCTAAATAGGTATCAATACTTAGTTCGATGAATACTCGAAATGTAATGGCCGCACAATTGGGATATTTATAAATATCCAATTTTTGTAATTCGTTATATATTTTGTTAACTTTAGGATTTGTGATTCGAATAACTAATTTTGAAGGTATAATAGTCTTACGTTTATATGGTATAGGTGAGTTCTTGTGATTATGACCGTTGTTTGAATGTAATTCATTTGAATCAGTATCTTCTGATGTTATGGGAATATCCTCTTCGCCATTTGACAAGTCTTCAGATTCTTCACTAGAATTACTTACAGAGTTCCAGTCATTTAAGCTCCAAGGTGTTGTTGATTTAGATAAATCAGGTAAATCGCTACTCATTTTTTCTATAAAAGACATGCGATCAGTCGATGTATAAATAGATTTAACTTTAAAATGAGGTTCTGCCATTTTTGAAATAACAGCACTTAATGCTTTTGCTACTTCAACTTCTTCTATTCCTGAAACTAATTGAGAATTTAGCCAAGAGAGTCCCAATAATTTTCTAACATCTTTATCATTTATCAGTCGCTCAAAATTGGTGAGACGAATATTTTCACTCATTGTTTTTATTTCATCTGAAATAAAAACTGAATGACGAATAAAATCCATTGCTTGAATTTGTATAGGAGGATTTTTCCCATGTTTTTTATTGAAGCGATGAATTTGTTCTGACCCCCATTCTACAGTTCCAATCCCTTTTTGTTCTCCTGTATGCTCTAACTCTACCCAATTGTCTGCAGCAAGATTATCGGAATAAACATAACACAATATTGATTTAATTGGATTCTGAATATATTTGCTATGTAACTTTTCAAATTTAATTCTAAGAGATGGATATTTTTTTTCATCAATAAGTTTTGGGCGAGCCAATAATTTAATAGCAGTAGTCCTTCTATTTCCATCTTTGACTATATACTTATTATAATATGGCACAACATAAAAAGGCTTTGGAGATAATCCTCTTTTTACAATATCTAAAGCCAATACATAAATCTTACTACCCAACTTATTCAGCATTGTTTCTAATGCTAATTTTTCATTTTCAACTGATTCAAATCTGTCATTTTCTGGGTTTAAAATAAGTCGTGTAATTGATATTTGTTTATAATTTTTTGAAATAGACATAACATTTAGTGGCATTCTCGAGTATGTGCCCAAAGGGTTAATAGTCCTCAATCTGATTTTCAGATTACATACTTAGAAAGTCATAATAATATAAATATTAAGGCGGATGCTAAGGTACAAATAAAGAAAGAACAAAACAATAAAAATCTTCTTTTTTTATACATCCGATTTAAATAACATCTTTACTGACCATTCTGCAATAAAAAGGCACGCCAGTTTTCCAGTATGCCTTACTAATACTTTGATATTCGCAGATTGGCATATTAAAGTCCACCATTCATTATACACAATTGTTGGTACAATAAAGTATATAGTTGCGAAAAGTATTGTTTATTAATAGAATTGATTATTCTTCTTTCATTTTATTTCTCCACCTCTGAAACCCTCTCATCAAACTTTCTTCTTCCACTAACTCCACCATATTATAATGTATGACGAAAATTTCCATTGATTTCTTGAACATAACGCCATGGCAGTATTTGTTTTCTAAGAGAAATTCATAAAGTTCAGCCTTCATTTCTACTTCCATTGCTTTTTCAATGATAAGTGCACTGTCATGACCTATATAATTATATACATTTGGGTTTTTGCCATTTCTTGGATGGGGTAGGGTGAAGGTGATATTTCCGGTTTCGTGCCAGGCGGCGTTTGGTGGGTGAGGGATAGAGAGTTGGTGAAGATAGTGGTAGATGGGGTGTGTATCGAGAAGGTGGATAGTGGGAGATAAGGATGAAGAAGGGTCGGGAGGAAGTTCGAGATGATTTTTGTAACGTATGTACATGTAAGCCGCTAGATAGGGCTTGACCGAGAAAGTAACTGTAACCATTGTTTTATAGATTTATTTGTAGTATATTTTCTTGTGGATTGCTGTGCTTAATATCGGAATCCTTTTTTCCGTGTTGAAAAATTTTTCTTAAAAGGAAGGGACAAAAGATGCTTGTGTAATGTGTTGCTTTTCAGATGGTTACATAAGTGACTTTTGGTTTAAAACCAACGGGGCGTTCCTTTTAAAGAAACGACCCGTTGCACACCGAGGAATACCTCGTTGGTTTTAAAGTAACGAGGTGCCTCTTAAAATCACAAGGTAAAGTTATGGCAAATCTCTTGAATTATTGAATTTGTGGGGTGGGGTATTCGCTTTTTGTGTAGGGAAAAAATACTGTTATGTATGTGGCTGTTTTTATCTGTGTAAGAGGATGTGGGAGTGTCATATATAGAGAATTTTTAGGTATAATGTATTTAACATAGTTTAAAATAGAGACTTTGATATTTCTGATAATATTTTATGTTTAGCGAAAAATTGAAATATAATTATACTATGATAAAAACATGGGATTGGGGGGATTTGAGATGAAAATGGCTGTATATAGTCTATGAAACGAAAAGCACCAAGTTCTATCAGAACTTGGTGCTTTTTACTGCTGTATTATAATTAAAAAAAATATATAGTACTTAAAATATAAATTATCTATGTTTCATAGATAGTGCTTATTAACAATTCCTATTTGGTATTATACAACGGAACAAAAGTATATATTCTTTTTGCAAAAAACAACGAAAAGATATATTTTTTTTATGAAATAGTCTTTGAATTTGACTTGAAAAGTAAAATTAGATAACAAATATACCTCGGATAACATATTTGATGCAAAAACACTACAAAAATGACATATCGTAACTTAGTTCTGATAGAACTTATCAAAATGTAAAAAATGAGTTTAATTGTTTTAGGGCTATTTAATAACTTAAAAAGAGATTTATGAAAAAAAAATTAGCACTGCTATTTGGATACCTTTTTATAGGTATCGGGCTGATAACGGCTCAAACGCAGAAAATCATGGGGACTGTGATTTCCGATGATGACAAACAACCTGTTGTAGGGGCCTCTATTGTCGTAAAAGGTACTAATTTAGGTACAATAACAGATGTAGATGGACATTTTACCTTATTAAATGTACCGAATTCAGCAAAAATATTGCAAATTTCTTATATAGGTATGAAAACGGAATCGGTCACTATTCAACCGACCGTTCGGGTTATCTTGAAATCTGATTCACAGTTGGTAGATGAAGTAGTAGTTGTAGGATATGGTTCAGCTAAAAAGCTGGGTTCAATTGTAGGATCCGTTTCAACGATAAATAATGAAAAAATGGCTAATACTCCGGTTGCGAATATCGGTGATGCTTTGCAAGGCAAGATAGCAGGGCTACAAGTTCTGACACCAAGCGGGGAACCTAGCGCCTCTGTGGTGATGCGTTTACGCGGAGTGAGTTCTATCAATTCGAATACTGAACCTCTTTTTATATTAGACGGTTCACCTATTTCTTCCGGCGCATTTACTGCATTGAATCCCAATGACATTGACGAATGGCACGTTCTGAAAGATGCTTCTTCTACAGCCGTCTATGGCTCCCGGGCAGCCAATGGCGTAGTGATAATAACTAGTAAGAAAGGTAAAATGGGACAGAAACCCCGGGTGACGGTTAACGCGCAATACGGATGGTCGAAAATGACGGGAGACAATATAACGATGATGAATGCCGAACAATGGCTGAGTCTACAGGAAATGCTTGATCCGGGGAAAGTGTACGACGATGCTTTTCAACAAAGAAAGAAGTTTTATGTAGACAATGGAATCTCAACGGACTGGGCTGATGTCTTTTTCGGAGATGCTAAACCGACACAGCAGTATGATGTCAATGTTGTAGGTGGAACAGAAGGCATCAATTATTATATTTCTTTCGGTCATTACGATACGAATGGAATTATGGACGATTCTTCTATGCGGCGTGAAACTTTACGCAGTAATGTGGAAGTGAAAGTGACTGATTGGCTAAAAGCGGGAATAAACCTGAATCTTTCTTATCAGAAATATAATACAACGACTTTTGGAACAGAAGCCAACAGCGTTTATAATAAGGCGTATGCCGCCCGTATCTATCGTCCGGACCAGACGTTCAATGAAATACAGACTGATGCGGAAGGTAACTTTACCGGTTATGGCAAACGGCTTGACTATTTGGATGACATGGGGTATTATAATCCCTATTATTTGGCGGAACTTCAGCCGAACAACCGGAGCACCGCGCGTATTAACGGGAATACTTATTTTAATATTAATCCGATAAGAGGATTGAATATACGTGCTTCGCAGGCGGTGGAAGCTTTTGATTACCGCAATTCGCATAAGGCATATCCGGATGGGCCGTTCGAAGGTACGGGGGCAGCTTCCGAATCATTCGAACGTTATTATTCTTTCACCTATACTAATACTGCTGAATATAAGTTCAGCCTTGTCGGGACACATCATTTTACTGTGTTGGCAGGGCAAGAGTCTATCATTACAAAAAATGAGAACTTTACTGCCAGTTCAAAAAAACTGGTGAACACGCAGTTGATGCTAATGACATCTGGAACAGAATCGGAAGTCCCTTCTCATTCAATGTACAGGAAAGTGTTTAATTCCTATTTCGGTACTGTCAGTTATAATTATGACGACCGCTATTATATAGATTTGACCGGACGCAGGGATGGCTCTTCCTTATTTTCCCAAAATAACCGATGGGCGAATTTCTATTCGGTTGGCGCTATGTGGGATATAAAAAAAGAAGCTTTCCTGCAAAATACTTCGTGGTTGGATAACCTGCAACTAAAAATAAGTTATGGTACGACCGGTAACTCCGGTATCAGTCCTTACAATGCTCTCGCGTTAGTGGGGTCCGGTTTGAAGTATGACGGGCATCCGGGTATTGCTCCTACCACGGTAGGTAATGACGACCTCACATGGGAGAGTATGAAAACGTTGAATATAGGTATCAGTACAAAGGTTTTTAACCGTTTTTCCGTAGAACTGGAATTTTACAACCGGCATTCGGAAGATATGCTGATGGCTTATCCGCTTTCTTACACCACAGGCCATGGCAGCAATGTGGAAAACGTAGCAAGCATGCGCAACAGGGGAGTAGACCTGACCTTGGGTGTGGATATTCTGAAAACAAAAGATTTCTTTTGGAGCGCATCTGCCAACCTGAACTATAATAAGAATGAAATCACCAAATTATTTAACGGGTTGGATGAATATACTTTGAACGATACCGGACTGAAAATGAAAGTCGGTAAACCGTGGGGAGAATACTATTATGTGCGATGGGCAGGTGTCGACCCGCGTGACGGTTATAATATGTGGTATGATAAGAATGGAAACCTTACGAAAAAATATTCGGAAGATGATGCCGTGTTTGTAGGCAAGCAGCAGTATGCCCCGTGGTCGGGAGGTTTTGGCACTCAATTGGGGTGGAAAGGGATTACTGTAAGCGCGGATTTCTCTTTTATGCTAGGACAATATATGCTGAACAATGAACGCTTCTTCACGGAGAATCCGACATTTGCAGGTTCGGACAATCAGACGACAGAGATGCTTACCATGTGGCAAAAGCCGGGTGACATTACTAACATAGCTATGCCGGATTCTCCGGTACAGTTTGACTCACACTTGTTGGAGAACGCTTCGTTCATGCGTTTGAAAAATATAACAGTCGGCTATAATTTCCCTTCCAGATGGATTCAAAGGACGGGAGTCCTCACCAATGCAAGAATCTATTTTGTGGGACGCAATCTGCTTACCGTAACAAAATACAAAGGGTATGATCCGGAAGTGGACAGTAATATCCAGTTGGGTAACTATCCCAATACCAAGCAATATTCTTTCGGGGTCGAACTAACTTTCTAACACATAAAGAACAGAGAATATGAAAAAACTATTTATTATAGCCTTAACGGCATTGGTGTTTGGAATGGTTTCCTGTGATATGGATCAGATGCCTTATGATTCCATTCCGACGGATGAGGCTTTGACCACTTTGGTTGGTTTTGAGGAGGCGCGTACAGGTATTTATTCGACTTATATCGGACTGACTGGAGGAAGTTATGTCCTTGCGCCGGAAATCCAGGGGGATGCTTTCAATGCGGTGGCGGACTTTTCTAATAAATACGGTGATTTGTACCGTTGGATGTTCGAGAGCAACCATTCTACGATAGAAACGATATGGGCCAACTGCTATGGAGCTATCGGACGCGCGAACTTCTTTATAGATGGAGTGCAGAACATAAGTGAACATCCGGAATTTGAATTGTCGGAAATCCAGAAACAACAGATTAATGTATATGAGGGAGAAGCCTATTTCACACGTGCCTATTGCTATTTTTATCTGACGACCTTGTTCTGCCGTGATTATGATCCGGCTACTGCGGCTTCTACTCTGGGACTTCCGCTTCAGATTAAATATGAACCTAAAATTCCTGCAACTCAATATCCCGGACGCTCTTCTCTGGAAGATACGTACCGGCAGATACTGAAAGACCTCGAAGAAGCAGAAACGCGTATAGAGACAGCCAGAAATGGTATTACTGATAACGACCGCTATATCAACGGAGCCTATGTGACAGTGAATACTGCTCCCAAGAATTGTGGTAATTATATCACCGTAGATGTGGTGAAGGCATTGAAGGCGCGTGTCGCCTTGCAAATGGATGATTATGAAAATGCGGCTAAATATGCGGAAGAACTGATTGGAACGAACAAATATCCTTTGATGAATACAGAAGAAGGATTCAAGAAAGTGTGGAAGAATGACGGTGGCACGGAAACGATTTGGCAGATTGCCATGAGCAGTGCTGATGATGCCGGTGTGCCGTTGGGAACTGTTTTTATCGGATATCCTACAACCAAGAAAGATTATATTCCCACTCAGACTCTTATTGACCTGTATGCAGCGGAAGATATTCGTCTGGCTACTTATTTTGGTAAGTACCGCCTGACGGTATCTTCCGGTAATGCGGCGGATATCTATTTCTTTAATAAATATCCGGGGAATGATTATTATAACGGATTGGGGAATGAAACGAGATATCTGAATCAGCCCAAGCCTTTCCGGATAGCTGAAATGTATCTGATTGCTGCGGAGGCGAATGCGAGAATTGGAACCGGCGTAAGTGTGGAGAAAGGAAAGAAAGCTGTCAATGAACTGAAAAAAGCACGTATCACAGGCTTTACGGATGCAACGTATGACAAGGAATCTTTATTGAACGAAGTTATGAATGAACGAGAACGTGAGCTTGTGGGCGAAGGATACCGCATTATGGATTTGAAACGGTGGGGAAAAGGTGTGAAGCGCGGGTTGGCACAGAATAAGGGATTGATTCTCTTTCCGGGGCAGGCTACAACGGACGGGTTGGATAGACCTGCTGATGACCAACGAATGGTATGGCCTGTTCCAAAAGGAGAAATGGATTCGAATCCTCAACTGGCGGGACAACAGAATCCGGGATATTGATAATTGAATATGTAATCACAAAAGACTTGAGTAAAATGAAAAATCTAAAGATATATGCGTTTTGCCTGTGTGCTGTTATCATGGCGGCGTGTTCCGGTGACGATGAATCATTCAATACCGGTGCGGCTACCGTAAACTTGCAGGAGACGGAGATTACGGTGAAAGAATCGGCTGGTTTATGTACCGTTCCTGTTGTTGTGACGGGTGAACGCAATGGAAATATACGGGTGACCATTGAACTGGAAAATCATAATGCCAAAGAAGATGAAGACTACATTTTCACAACAAAGACACTTGTTATTCCTGCCGGAGAAGAGGTTGCCAATTTTGAGTTCCGTACGGTTGATGACAATATAATCAATGGTGACCGTTCCTTTGACCTTGTGATTGCCGACGTGCAGGGAGCGTCTGTCGGTAGCAGTAATCGTCTGGCGGTGACAATCAAGGATAATGATTCCGATTTGTATGAAACATTGGCAGGAACATGGATATTCACAGGAACGTCTTCTGCTATTACTGTCTCCAATGTAAAGGTCAGTTTTTCTGTAAAGGTAAATACGGCGGAAGAAGGTACGGAGGCTTATGAACATTATCTGGTTTGCTCGAATAAGAATGGATTTGATCCGGATAATGACATTGAGTGGGAATTCAGTTGGCGGTTGCATTATGAGTATGATTCTGCTGCGCAGAAAACATATTTGTCTATTGTGCCGGGAGAAGACGTCGCTTCTTATGGCCCTTATACCATTCGTTTCAGAAGACTTGCTCTGGACGGGAGCTCTTCAGAGGTTTACCGGGGAGAATATGATGCTGAAACAAAGACTGTCACTTTTGAAAATGCCAACCTGATAGGTGATATGTATAAGGATGGTCTGATACAGATACAGAAATTCAGGCTTTTCGGTTGCAAGTTGGAACGTATCAGATAAAACAGATTATTAATAAAACTAATGAACGTATTTATGAAAGCATTAATTGTCAGTATTACATTGTTGTTTGTGGCTTTAACCGCTGTGATTGCGCAAATTCCGTCAGTAAAGGTGGAAGATGCCAAAGGCGCACAGGTGAACACCTCTTCTCTGGTTGATCATAAGACACCTATGATTATTTCTTTTTGGGCAACTACTTGTAAACCCTGTATTCGTGAATTGAACGCTATTAACGAACTGATGCCCGATTGGCAGAAAGAAGCCAAGTTCCGTGTGGTGGCAGTTTCGACGGATGACAGCCGTTCTACGGCTAAAGCACGTGCAATGGCTGAAGGTAACGGTTGGGATGACTTCATTATGCTGTATGACAAGAATCAGGAATTCATGCGTGCCATGAACGTAAGTCTGACCCCGCAGGTATATGTAGTGGATGCAGACGGGAAAATTGTCTATTCACATACCGGTTATGCTCCCGGAAGTGAACAGGAACTGTTGAAGGCGATTAAGAAACTGCAGAAGTAAGTATGCTATTAGTTATTAATAAACGCGACCACATGACTAAAATAAAATTTCATATTTTGGCTTTGCTTGTACTGGTATCAGGTACGGCCACTGCCCAGCAGGATAACAAGAAAGGGTATCTGACGGGCAGTTTTGAGACAAATACTATTTATTATAAGGATGATAGTAAGACAAAAGCCGAGTCTCCCGAAGACCATTTCGGCTCGAACAACTACTTGAAACTGGATTATTATCACGGAAAATTTGCCCTGGGCGTACAGTTGGAGGCTTATGAACCGGTATTGGTAGGGTATCCTTCAGAGTTGGAAAAAGCAAAGCTGACCAATTATTATGTGTCTTGGACAGATAAGGATTTTTCGGTAACTGCCGGTACGTTTTATGAGCAGTTCGGCAGCGGTTTGTTATTCCGCAGTTGGGAAGACCGTATGCTGGGATTGAATAATGCGATAATGGGAGCACGTTTTGCCTATAACTATAAGAATATAGTGGGGGTAAAGGCTATTTGGGGTACTCCGCGTTTTGGAATGGATTTTTCCGAGACTCAAGTGCGTGGAATAGATGCGAGTTTCTCGGTATCCGGTTTGTTGCATTGGCAAAAAACGGCATTAAGTATTGAAGGCTCTGCGTTGAACCGTTACGAGAAAATTGATATTGATTTGCAGGAAGAGGGAGGAAAGCCTTATTCGAACGGATTTTCCGGAAGGGTCAATTTTGAACGTGCCGGATTCACGGCAAAAGGTGAATATGTGGATGCGGGGAACAAGTATTATGACTTTATTCATGATGACAAGCTTTATTCGAAAAAACGCGGTAACGCACAAGTACTCGAATTGGGATATAGCGGTAATGGGCTTGGCATTAATTTTACAGGACGTCGTTTGGAATGGATGGACAATAAAATTATCATGGGTAACGGCTCTACATCTAATCTATTGAACTATGTGCCTGCCATGTGTACTCAATATACCTATATGCTGACCACTTTGCATCCATATACTCCACAGGTAGGAGCTGTAATGAATTCGATAAGCGGTGAAATGGGGGGACAACTGGATGTATTTTATCATTTCAAGCGGGGGACTGCCATTGGTGGTAAACGCGGCTTGAAATTGCATGCCAATTTCTCGACTTATTACGCTTTAAAGGAAGGTGAAACAGTCAAAACTGGAAATTTGTTATTCCGGGATTTTAATGTTGACGTTGAAAAGCAATGGACAAAGGCTTTTAAAATGAATCTGCTTTATTCAATGCAGGAATATAATCATTCGTATGGGAAGGATAAGGGCACTTGGTTATCAAATATATTTGTAGCCGATATGCAGTATAAATTTACCCCCGAATTTTCTACCCGTCTGGAACTTCAATATCTCACCACGCAGGATGATAAAAAAGACTGGCTGGCTGCTTTGCTTGAGGTGAATTTTGCGCCTTCCTGGAGCATATATGGAAGTGATATGTACAATCATGGAAAAGATAAGATACATTATTATAATGTAGGGGCAAGCTACGCGAAATCACGTACGCGTATTGCTTTGAGCTACGGACGTAATAAAGAAGGGTATGTCTGCTCCGGAGGAGTTTGCCGTACCATTCCGAAATATACCGGAGCCAATCTTACCATCACTACTTCATTCTGATTTTAGCAACCCAAATTATAAATTGATATGATTATGAAAAAGTTTCCGATGTTTTTAGTGTTTGGCCTGTTGTGTCTATGTGGATGCTTTATGGCGTGTAGCGGTTCGTCCGACGAAAATGACGATCCGGGAAAAACGGATGACGGAGAGGTGAAAGGGCCTATTGCTTTGACTGTGGACAAGACTAAAATTGAAGCGAACGGGGCGGATGTAGCCACTTTCACCGTGACTGATGCCAATGGAAAAGTGCTGACTACTTCCGAGTATATGAAGAATGTCTATTTTGAAGATGTTACCACCGGTGACTATCTGGAGAGAAAGACTAACACGTTTACCGCAGTAGAGAATGGCAGTCACCGTTTTAAGGCTTATTATCTGGATTGGGAATCGGAAGAGGTTAGTGTTACTGCACAGAACCGGAAGGATTATGAACTGTTTTATCGTAAAATAGCTGTGTTCAAAATGACGGGAACATGGTGTACTTATTGTCCGGCAATGACCTCTGCCTTGAAAAAAGTAGAAGAAACGATGCCCGGGCGTATGGTAAAAATGGCTTTCCATTCTTCCAGCAGTACGGCAACGGATCCGTTCCATTTGTCACAGACAAGTACGATTATGAGCCGGTTCGGTGCTACCGGTTTTCCTACCAATATTTATGATCTGAAAGAAATGTCGATAGACCGGAACGTGAGTGCTATCAAGAATTTGCTGGCGGAGCATATAAGAAGCTATCCGGCCACTTGTGGAATCAAGATAAATACTTCCTATGATTCTTCCAACGGTGAGGTTACGGTAAATGCTGCGTTGAAGTCGAGCAAAGGAGGGGAATACGACCTCGTTTACGTACTGGTGACCGACGGACTGACTGCATCCGGTGGAAATGAGGCTTCTTATGACTATACTGTAAGAGCTATTTCCAACAATTTCCTGTCAATGTCAACAAATGAAAAGTTCACGGTAAGCGCAAATCAGGAACATACGGCGGCGACATTTACTATCAGTAACGCAAAGGGGCTGAATCCGGCTACTTCTCGTGTGGTGGTATATGCATTATGCAAGGTGGACGGTGCCTATATGGTGGATAACATAACCGAATGTTCTATTGACGGTAGCATAGATTACGTTTATAATGATTAAGATTTATGAGAAAAATATACTTGACAATTCTACCAATTGTAATTTTCATTTGTTCAGCGATGCTGTCATCTTGTTCCGGCAATTCCGACGAACCGGATACGGGTGGGACAGATGACGGCATTCTGCGCATCACGGCAGATAAAACGGAGATTCAGGCGGATGGTGTGGAAAAAGTAACTTTCACAGTCAGGCTGGGAACAAAGGACGTGAGTGACGAGAGCACGATGAATCTGGTTCTGGTGAAGGAGACGGGAGAGGAGAATATGGACTATGGTGTCCGTGCGTTCAGCACTTCCGTGGCCGGTACTTATGTATTCAAAGCCCGTTATTATGAAGGAGAATCGATGATTAGTGAAAATAAGGTTACAGTTCAGGCGAAGCAGGTGTCCGGTGGTGTCAGCTATTACCACAAATTATTGGGGATGCAGTTTACATCAGTCGGATGCCAGGCTTGCCCGGCGCTTAGCACTACCTTGAAGGCGATTCAGGCAGAACAGCCGGGACGGTTGGCAGTGGCATCTTTCCATATGGATTTCGGAGGTATGACAGATCCGATGAGTGTCTCAGCCACCAATAATTACCGGACGAATATTTTGGGTAACTTTTCGGGGCTACCCCGTTTCTTCTATAATCTGCGTAAAGGCACGAAAGAGATGATCAGCATAAAGAGCCAGATTGAAGAGGAATTGCAGAAAGAACTGCAAAACTATCCGGCTTCGTGCGGGGTTGCCATAGCGTCGACCTATGATTCTTCTTCACGTACTGTAGCGGTGACAGCCAAGCTGACTTCCAATGTGAAGAATACATACCGGTGTCTGATTTATCTGGTTGAAGACGGGATTAAGTATTTCCAAACGAATGGAAGTAATGATTATGTACATAACAATGTGGTGCGGGCAGTAGTGTCCACTTCGCTGAACGGTGATCGCTTTAGCAGTGAAGTACAGGCAGGAAAAGAAGTGACGATGAACCGTTCTTGCGAGTTGGGACAAGGATGGAATGTCGGTAATATGCGCATCATTGTTTCGATGCTTACAACATTGGACGGAGGTAAAACATATACGTGCAATAATGTGAATGAGTGTAAGTTGGGTGAATCTGTCGGTTATCTATATAATGAATAAGGAGGGAATATGCATATAGATATTTGTAAAACACTGTTGCTGGTTTGCATTTGCGGTATAGGGCTTTTCTGGATTTCCTGTTCCGGCAATTCCGATGAATCGGAGCAGACGGAAGTGGTTTTGAGCGTCAGTAAAAACAAGTTGGTTGCTGACGGAAAGGATGCGGTCACTTTTACGGTAATGCATGCCGGAATAGATATAACGGCTGATGCAATCATCCGTTCTGTGATGGACGGACAAATCTTGGATGGAAGTACATTTTCTACTTCTAAATCCGGAACTTATGCTTTTGAGGCATCTTATGGCAATTATGTATCCAAACAGGTAACGGTAGTTGCTAGTGAGACACCGGGCACAACTTCCAAGTTTGTAAGACGTATTTGTGCAATGGAATTTACCGGAACATGGTGTGCCATGTGTCCTGCCGGATTGACCAGATTGACTTATCTGATAAATTCAAGTTATGAGGGTGTTGTTTATATGATGGCTTTTCATGTGGATGGGACTTCTGCCGATCCGATGGCTATCGAACAATCCTCTGTTCTTGCCAGTAAATTTGGTCTGTCTGCCTACCCTTCGTGCGTCGTAGATATGCGTGGGAAAATGGGGCTGTCAGAAAATTATAGTGTAATGAGGGCTGTTTTCAACGAATCGTTGGACAACTATCCGGCACACTGCGGAGTGGCTATACAGTCGCAATACAACGAAGCAATTTCGGAGACTGCTACTGTTACGGTAAAAGTTACATCGGAAAAAAACTCTGAATATCGCGTGATACTGTATGCGGTAGAAGATGGATTAAAGTATCAACAGAATGACGGGGGAATTGAGCGGGATTATACTCATAATCATGTGGTACGCAAACTACTGTCTGCTACTGTAGATGGTGACAAATTGGGAACGATGGTAGCCGGTCAGGAATTTAGTGTGAAGTATACCGTTGCAATGGAAGAAGGATGGAATGCGGAGAACCTCTCTTTTTATGCACTGGTTGCTGATGGAAACGGCTATGTAAATAATTTGGCTGTCTGTAAGGCAATCAATGGCGATGCCGATTATGAATATGTAAATGATTAATCACATTTATCAC
>PPYF01424949.1_pt1 | contig 15603 bp, 19 predicted proteins | sample 1559871 | NCBI WGS metagenome assembly PPYF01 (sample SAMN08240021, study PRJNA423297) | Human gut metagenome, whole genome shotgun sequencing project. | reverse complement strand
GGCCATCCCACGCCCGTAGAACCGGACAGAGGAAGAACTTTAGAAACAACTCGCGTTGATCCCCGCGGCACATCGCCACCGCCTTTTTAACATGGGGATTAAAATATTTGTCAATCATGAGGTTACGTGTGGACAATAGGTTCCGCCGGCTGCCGGTGAACGCTTCACTCATGCGACGTTCGATGTAGACGTCTTCCAGGGCGTTCCAGAGTCCGAATGCCTTTGTGTTGCGCATTTTCTTGACGACTTTTTCGTCTGTGAAAAGGAGATGGCCAACCTCGTGATCAAGGAATCCACGTATGGCATTCATAAGCGCAGGGCTTGCGTCATCTGGTATGGATGGGATGTTAACCATGACTGGCTCACCCTTTTTATTGTAGCGAACGTATGCTGTGTCTCCGCATTCAGCTACAGGAATATTCTTGCCCGAAAGAAGACCAACGACGCGTTTTACGGAATCGCGGAAGTCCTGTACCTCTTTGAGTACAGTTTTGCTGGGTTTGGTTGCCATGTGCTTTCCTTATCGAGTAAACAAATTGTTTTCAGATATAAGAAAATAACACTGCGCGAACAGGGGAGGAAGCAATTCGCGCAGGGGATCAATGAGTTATAGGCGGGTTATAAATTTTAGTTGATTCGAACCGCGAAAGAGAGGTCGCCAGTATTGATCAGCGTGAAAGAGCCATTTTCCAGGGAAAACCGGAAAACAGTAGCGTCGCGCGCTCTAACGTTTACCTGGTGATTTGGTAACTCAGATAGTACTTCTGCAGCCTCCAGGTGTGTCAGCGCGAAAACATTGCCTACATTCAGAGCAAGTAAATTAGATGACAATTTTTCCATTAATAGCATCCTAATCAACAGGTTTCATTTGGAGGTGATGGTACTACCTATTGATATAAAAGTTAATAAAAATGTATCGTAATGTCTTAAACAAAAATAATCAAAAAAATCAACAGAAGTACCGGATTTTACTAATTTATACCTTATTTCGTGTGATTTATGTGCGATAATTGCCTACAAATAGCCGGATGTAAGACTTTACAATAATAACCGTTGCTGTAATATCGGTAAGTACTTACCATACAATAAGATCACACGAGGATAGTAACTACAATGACAATGGCCGATGAGAAGACCGCTCGTTACGTCGCCTACATCGATTCTTTAATCACTGTTTCGCCGAAAAGTCAGTCGGCGATCTCCCGTGAGATTGGTTACAAGAATCCCAACATTTTGTCCCTGATAAAAAAGGGAAGAATTCCGCTGCCGGTAGAGAAAGTGCTACCACTGGCAGAAGCACTGAATGCAGACCCAGTACGTCTCATGATGATGGTTCTTGAAGACCGTCAGCCTGAGCTGGCAGATTTTTTACGAGACCAGGGCATAGCGCCGCTGACTCCGGAAGAACGTGAGGTTCTCGCAGCTTTCCGCAACCGCTTTCCGGCTCAAACTGATGGTGTTGAGCAGGTTGTCGAAGCAATTAAAAAGCTATGAGAAGTTTACTCTGATCAGCTCGGTGGATAGGCGATCTCCCTTCATTTTGTGGTCAATTTCTTCTAAATCTGGTTGCTCAACAATCGACGAGATGTACGATGAGAAGCTCTCAAGGGCTTCTCGCATCTGATCCATGTAGTCATATCGGTCGTATACACGGTCGATACCTTCCAGACTATGATTCATGATCTTACGTGATACTTCCTGAGAAATATTAAGGGCTGGAAAGTAGCTGCGTGCCGTTCTACGCAGATCACGTGGGGTAAACGACTCCACTTCCCCAAGCTCTGGTCGCTCTAGAATCCGCCTCAACGCCTGGGCTATTGCAACCTTTGACATTGGCGTATCAGCTTTCTTTTTGTTCGACGGGACGAGCCACTGGCTGCCGGCGCCATAAGCAATCAATTCTTCTACGCACTTCCGCATCAGTGAGCTCATCGGAAGGGTGTGCGACCGGGCCGATTTGTTGCGAGACCCTTGATTCCATACATTTAGCTTAAGGTCGAACTCGCTTACTCTGGCCCGCAGCACTTCATCTGGACGTCTGGCAGCTACGAGGCAAAGCCTTGCCGCCCATTTCGTGCCTGGACATACGTCGAAATAGTCCCAGACATTCCAGAATACCCAAACCTCTGCGTCCGTCAGGCATCGTTCCCGCGGGGCCGTCTTCGCGCCGCCGGCAACTTTGTTCAGCGACATATCATTCAGGGGCGATGTTTCGATAATTCCCTGGAAGGCACACCATCCCAGGAACTGCTTCATGATGGAAAAAACACGGCGACCCATCACGATCTTCCCTTCAAGGATCAGCGGGTTGACCAGCTGATTCACCATTATTCTATTCAGGTTACTTACTTTTTCCTGAGCGATATGCGGGAGAACATGTATCAAAACACAATGGACAGCTATCTCGGGCCGGCGGCGAGTTATCAATAATGATAAGCGAGTGAATAACATGAATGCGTCGGCGAAAGTCAGATCGGCTCCCTGCATCGAGACCGATCTGGCATCCATCTGCGATGCCCGATCCAGATAGGTGATCGCTTCCTGTGACGTGTTTTCCGCTGCGCGTGCTCTGTCAAACGTGTTTTTCATAATCTGGCCACTGTATGACGCTTTTTATACTGTGTTTATATACAGTATATTAGGCATTGTTTTTATTGAGATCAACCTAAAATACCCTCTTTTGTCTAATGATTCCATACCTACCAAGTATGGAATCATATAAAGGCTTTTTTTTGAAAATTAGTCATCAGCGCAGTGCCATTTCCCGCTTGTTTGTTTGCGACATCACCATTGTCTTTGCGTTATGTCCCATCGTTGTCCGGTGCCAGTTTAGTCATGTTTGCGACTATGGCAGTCTCGATGTCGCCTTGTCTCGAAGGGGGGACTTCGTCAATTCATGATATGATAGCTTTAATGGTATAGCTATGAAGGAATCATAGATGATGACCTTAAAATATTATTTACGGCACTGCTTATGGGGATGGTGTGGTTATGGCTATCTAATCTATTTTATAGTACGCGATATGAATGACGGACTCATTTTTCCTGCCTATGCTCCTTATATGCCATTTGTTGTTACATATCTTGTTTTAAGCGCCGTCTTGTACCCATTCTCATATTATACTTCGGAGAAACTAGCCCTTAAGATAATGACCAAACCCTTTTGGGATCGTCACATTGGCGTGAATAGCGGTGTGTATGGCATGTTCATTATTTTGTGGTTATTTTGCCTGCCGCTTTCTGTACCGTTATTTCTCGTATATTTATGCATACGCGCAAAGACTAGATTAAGTGCCTAAAAATATGACAATTATGGCAATAGAACCACGCTACGAATGAGAAAGGCATGGAGCTGCAGGTAACTACGGGTTTGTTAATTTCTGGAAGGCTGCCGCGTATTTGGCGATGTCGCTCATTTTGACTGGATCACTGGCTGTTTTGTGCGCCTCTTTCGGGAAGATGGCCAGCAGACTATACACGTCCTGAAACTTGGCGTGCTGGGTATAAACGAGGGCGCGGTCGCTTGTGCAGTTGAACCTGTTTCGGTGACTATTTCGTTCTTGCTTGGTGAATAAGAGATGAACGTGGTAAACACGAGAGGAAACTACAGAACCAGGTTCGGTATAGGGGCCATCTTTGCCAAAAACGGCCGGATAAAAGCCGTTCTTAAAACTCACAAAGTCAGCAAGTAAGGAGGTCTTCAGATCTGGCATTACTCTGAAGACCGGCTCCAAAAATTGGGCGTAACTATCACTGTTCCATGTGACTTTCATCGTTCAGCCTTAATGGAAGGAGAAGTTTGCGAAGACGTCCTCATCAATGAGACCTGTCTGCGATTCGATAACCTCAACTTCGTTAAAGCACTGATTTAAAATCATCAGGAGGTCAGAAACCGCCAGACGGTACTCAGTGATAGCATCACTCAAGCGTTTCAGGTACGGATGTGGCTGTTCAGCATCACGGATGAACTTGTTAACGAAGCCTTCTAAACCGCGTATGGACAGGTCAACGTTCTTCAAGTCCTCGTAACGGCTTTCACCGAAAGATTCGCGGATTTGTTCCGCACTGTAACCTGAAATGCTATGGGTCAACTGAACGTGTTTCGCCGTCAGCTCTGCGAGCCTTTGTTCAATATCCGCAAGTTGAGCTGCGGTGTCACTCTCAGCAACCGGAATGCCTTCCGTTTGCGGCAGTCTGAACTCATGGGAATCTGCAAAACCGGGCCTCGTCGACCTTGTGATGCCGCCGAAACGGGGACGCATCTTAAATTTTGTGTGTACACGCTTCGGGAATGCTTTCGGAGTGCTATTTGCATTCGAAAAGCGTGAAGCGTTAGAAGTCACGGTAGCAAGAGCATTGCTAATGACATTCATATCTTCCAGGCAATTTTCTAAATGCATAAAACCTCTTTACAGCTAAATGGCTCGTACCTAAGTGTACGCTCTGTTATCAAAAGCGACAAATCAAAACGGCCCCAAACGGAGCCGTATTGTATTACAGAGTGCTTGCGAAAGCAGCAAATTCTGTGTAACCGCCGATTGGAACATCGTCCAAAAACACCTGGGGAATGGTTTCTACCGGCTTCCCAACCATGTCACTCAGCTTTTGTTTATCGATCCCGGCAGCGACAATATCGATGTACTGATATTCGCCATATCCATGCCCCTGCAGCTGCTTTGCCAGCTCAACTGCCCGCTTACAGAAGGAGCAATTATCTCGGCCATAAATCACACACTTCATTGTTTTGCCTCGTTAAATCTTTGTTTTAAGAGATATCCTTCAAGTGGCCAGATTTTAGCGACTGCGTTCTGGCGCGCAATCTTACGACCGATCTCTGGATCAAAGTTTTCCGGGCTTGCACAAGCTGATTCACCGGTAACGATGAATCCGTTCTCCAACACCAGTACACAAAACGTCAGTAATTTAAGCGACTCAAGATCAGCGTCGCCAGCAACTGGCACCTCTTTGCCGGCATAGGTCCCACTTGCCAGGGCGCCAGATCTGCCATCAAAGGCCGTAAAATAATGTTCGGCGCGGATAACGCTTTGGATACGTTCTGGGGTTACTCGCGCGGCCGTTTTTCCCTTGGCCACGATTTCTTTTTCGATTTCCATGTCAGTCATTTTGTTTCCTTACAGATAGGCTTGAAGCGCCACTTTGCACAGCTCAGAGCGCACGCAATCTTCGGCCGTGAACTCAATGAGCCCTACCTGGCGAGATGGCCGGAACCGCTGCAGGGCGTCCTCAAGACCAGATTTAACATTACCCGGCAGGTCGCATTGCGTTACATCACCATTCACGATGACCGTTACGTTCTCACCCATCCGAGTTAGGAACATCTTCATTTGTGACGCCGTCACGTTCTGGGCCTCATCGAGGATCACCACAGCGTTTTCGAACGTGCGACCGCGCATGTATGCGAAGGGGGCGATCTCGACTTTAGCCACCTCAGGCTTTAGGCAGTATTCGAGAAATGAAGCGCCCAGGCGCTTCTGCAGCACATCGTAGACGGGACGAAAGAACGGAGCGAACTTCTCGGCCATATCGCCAGGCAGGAAGCCCAAATCCTCCTCTGCCTGCAGTACAGGGCGCGTAACGATAATTCGCTCTACTTCCTTATCGAGTAATCGCTGTGCCGCGACGGCAGTCGCCAGGAAGGTTTTACCGCAGCCGGCTTCGCCAGTGGCGAACGTCAGCGATTTGTTATCGAGCGAGATAAGATAGTGGGCCTGGGCTTCGTTGCGTGCCTCTATGGGGGAAGTGTCACGCTTCGGTTTTGGGGGGAGAGCAGGGGCGGCGGAGGCCAGCTCGTCTACGATAATTGTGTCGATCTCGTATCCGACAATACGCGATTTTGACTTAAGCGCCTGGCGAGCTGCACGTCGCGCCTGTTTACGTTTGTTTCCCATATTGAGTCCTTTCAAGTGAGTAACCAGACGAACCATACCAAAAACCCAACAAAAAAGTAAGTAAGTAGATACCTACTTTAGTTGTGGCTTAGCATAAATGTGGATAAAATGAACTCGTGGTGAAAATGCAACCTATTTAAACTTAAACGGAAGTATAAAATGCAACATGAAAATATCGTATTAATTGAGGAAGTATACAAGGACTTTACAGATAAAATAGCAAATCTCAACGATTTTTCACACACTGTAAAAAAGAATACAGAAAATATTGCTTTAGACATTGAAAAAAAAAGACAAAGAATTGAATGCAATCCGCCCACAAATGAACATGATAAATTAATACAAGAAAAAATAGGAAAGACATTTAGGAGTCATTTATTTTACAACCCTTATAATGACGAACCGACTTCCTATGGATATAGTGAAATAGATGTCTACAAAGAGATGGAACTTTGCCTGAGTCTTAAAAACAAACAATATCAATGGCTATTAACCGAAGCCTACGAACTATTTGAGGATTACATTGAGTCTATTTATGCTTGTGCTGGTTATATAAATAACGATTTCTGGCCGGCTTCAGATTATGGCTCAATTAGTGTTTCGGACATAAAGTCCATGGATTTCAGTTGGTTTCAAGCTACAGCAAGGAAGAAGAAAGAGGCCACCAAAGCAGTACTTAATAAATTAAGGGCTGAAATAGAAAACTTTGCTAAAGTCGAGACAACAAATTCAGCCAAAAGGAATTATCGCTTTTTAATTACAATGATTGAAAATATGAGGCATATTATTGTACACAATGGCGGATATTTTAACGATACCGAACTATTTATTAGCAACACCATTCAGAAATCAGGAATTAATGGTAAGAAAGTTCAGGATTATGAAATTTATATAAAATACTTTATTGGTGAAATGCAAGGTAAGGATGCTGTATCATTAATCGAAGTGCCATCTGTTAAATATCCAGCACATATGAATGCACATGTCAGCAGAATAAACTTCCTTATTAGTATTTTACTGGAGTATTCATTTATGGTTATGACTGAGTTGAAAAAATATTTTCAAATTCAGTGACAAAAATTTAACTTTGACATCCAAATCTTGAGCTTTCTTAGGCAGGTTTTTAATTACGTCCAAAGTACATCTTCCGTAATGTGTGTCACAGCGTTGAGCGGTCTGGCTATGGTGACAGGCGGAGTCTTTTAGATAAGAAAAACAAAACCAAACCGCTCAACACTGTGTTGGCGGAGGATAATGGAATCGAACCATCATCGCTTTCGCAATGGGACGGTTTTCAAGACCGCTTGGGCGCCATGCCCTCTATCCTCCGTTCGTTGTGACGCCAGATGCTTATCTTCTGGTTGCTTCAACGAGCTGCAATTCATCACAACGGTAAGGGCATTCAGGGAATCAGATCCGTCGCGAACAGCCAAAGAGCGCGCCTTCCTTGCTGTCGTCCAAATACCCTTACCGTTGTGGCGATGGTGGGTGGATTCGAACCACCGACCAGTTGATTAACAGTCAACCGCTCTACCACTGAGCTACACCATCTAAGGTTGACACCGTCAGCCTCTGTCGATTCACGGACTTGTGGGGCTGTATCGCCGATTCACCGGTGTCGTTCGCAGCAGTCCTACCGCTTTCTGCCACTTGTGCTTTACGTATTCACCAAACGCTTACAAGCCAAGATCTTCAAATACTCTCCGAGGGTTGAGGAGGGCTTTCTTTCAGATCTAATTGGATGTATGGAATCATTTAATCGTTGTGGCCACGGGGCAGTGACAACAATGGCTATAACCAGAAGGATAATGAATCCGTGACCACAACGTTGAGACCACTGGACGGATTAATGTACTTGGCCCTACATGTCTGCCGGTTCTGCTTCTGTGATGCAAAAACCAGTGGTCTCAACGTTGCGTGCTGGCTCACCTAACCAGCCGGGTTACGTCGCCATTTTTAACCCAAAACTAAACGACATAAGTAACAGAAATGACGTAACAGGATAGACGGTCGGGCCTTTGGGAGCCGGGATGTGTTGGACATAAAACCCAACCGCCCATTCTGTTACCTCATCGGTAAGGGCGCCCTACCTGCGTTTTGCAATCACACTCGCTTAGTGTGTCCCATTTCGGTGACGAGGCTGGAAACTGACCTCGCTGGTGTTTAGCTTTTTAGGCTACTGCCAGGTACTGATTGTCGTTTGCAGTTATCTTTAAACGTTCAAACAGTCGCGTTTCAACGAAAACAAGCCAATCATAGTTGTATCAATTTAATAAGTAAATACTTACCTATTATTTCATACGTCAGTTTGATCATTTTTTGATCGGTACTGACTTCTCATCCTGCGTCCGTTGGATTGTGGCCGTTAAACGTTTGACTCTGATCAATCGCACTTTCTTAGATCTGTAGCAGTCACCTGTTCTACGTTGTTAATACATTTTGTCGTCTATGAATGTATAAGTGATTCACACAATTTTACTTATCCATCCTTCGATAACATCATAGGCCACATAGCTTTTCGCGATAACAGTTGTCGCTATTACAAAGAACCATTTATGCTTTCCCACAAATCTTTTCACCTTTTCATATTTACTCAGTGATCCCTCGTAATACTCAATCAGAGTAATCCACTGCTGAATTTGCTCTTTATAATGATTACAAAGATTTTTATTTATTTGGGCTTGCTGCAACGACCGACTCCTAGACAACCAACCACCAGTAACTGGTGGCTTAATTTCAGGCAGTTCAGTATCAAATTTAGTACGTTGTTGGTTAAGCCGATCAACAACAACACGAAGTTCATCTGCGGTGAGATCATTACGAGCATAAATATCTTTCAGTTGAGCTAGTGTCATATGAAGCACTCTTTTGGTTGATGACATTAATTATACCATCTTCAGATATGCTCTGTAGGAGTCGCCCCGTGGAGCTACAGAAATGTAAGTTACGGGCAAACTTCTTAATCAAGGCATGACAGATGATGAAGCCAAGGGCGACGCCTCCAAAAAAAGACAATACGATGTATGGAATCATGAGTATTCTCCTGCTTCAATCAGTTGCTCAAGCAGCTCTCGCCCCTTATTCGTTAACTGGTAGTTCTCTGCCTTTCCTTCCGGTTCGACATTGGCCACCAGGTTCATCTGTTCGAGCTTGGCTCGTGTCTTGGGTTTCCAGTTAGCGTAGAAACATGACCATTGGCTGATTTCACGCAGGGTTTCCTTCTCTCGCTTACTCAGGACGATCATCGCCAGTCTCCTTTAGCGTGTCAGTAATGTCGATGATGCGGTATACGCGGCCACGTCTTTCCATCAGCCCGCGCTTCACGTAATCGTTGATGCAGCTGAGCATCATTCTTTATCTCCGACACGTTCTTCGGTATCGCGAAGGCATTTGGGCCACTTAAGCCGCGGATGACGCAGACTGCCATCTGGCGTGTACTCGTGAAAATTCACCTTAACAATACGGCCCATGTACTTGTCCTGGTTATGCCAGATCTCATCGAGGTAGCGATGTTTGATTCCAGAAGCGCGAACCTCGGTTCCATCTTCGAGGCGAATAACGATTTTGCCGAGCGTATGAGCAAAGCCGGCATCCGGATCTCCGGGTAGAAAGCCGATAATCTCCCCATCAGCTTCGTTTTCATCTTTTAGTTTCCACCAGCTGCGGGTGCGCTTGAACTCGTATACAGAATCCGGGTCTTTGCCCATCTCTCCTTCTTCGTTATCGTCCAGACGCTTCATAAACCGCTCTACAAAGTCTTCATGGCTGTAGATGATGTAGAAGGGATGCATATGAATGTCAGCCGCGTAATCCTGGCCGCGTGTATTTCTGAACCAGGCCACCAACAATGAAAGGCGCTGTTTCAGCTTCATACCGTTCTTCTGGTATTCGACTGTTTTAGCCTGTACGCGCCACTCTGGTAGGAAGAAATCGAAGATATGATAGGTTGCGCCAACCGCCTTCACGTTCTTCTTGCGTAGCGCTGAGACTGAATTGTTAAAAGAACCTGCAGTACCTTCACCATCGAAAAAGATGTGTTTGTAGCCGGAGAGCTTGCCCAGCTCCAGCATGGCAGGTTTCAGGTGATCGAGAGATGTAATCGGGTTTCCGGTACGCGACAGAAAGTTAACCTCTTCCTCGTCCACGATCACTTCACAAATAACCCGAAGACCATCCAGTTTGAGGCTGCCTATCATTGGCCATCTGGCTTTTGGATTTGCCTTGAAGGGGTACTTGTCGCCTTTTTCTTTATAGGCGGTGGCCAGCTGCACCTCAAACTTTGGGATCGGGTTGGCGAATACCTTATTGCATAGACTTATGCCGACGCCGGCTTTCGGGTCTTTCAGCAGGAACCGGCGAAATACGTCCTGACCGTCTGCACACATCGAAGCAACCAAAGACTCGACCGCAGTAATGGCTGCGTTCCCCGTAAGCTCCCGGGCAGCCAGTTTCTCCAGCAGCTCTATCGCCTTCTGATCACTGGGTACGGACTTGCTAAGTGGATCGGCCACTTTGTATTTCTTCACCCCGAAACGAACAAATGGGTTCAGCATGAGTGACACCATTCTTTGTTCGAAGTCATCCATACTGGCCAACGCCTCTTTCTTGGCGTTCGTTCCCATTGTTTTAATGGCGTCCAGCTTATGTTTAAGCGCGATCAGCTTCTCCATTAGTCGGTCTTCTCCTTTAAGGTTTCTTTGATAAGTTCTGAATAAATCTCGCTGGCATCCGGCAGTCTGCCAGTTTCAGCCACGGTCGAAGATTGGCGCTTCCCTTTAATTCCACTGTAGATAGATGCACTGCCTCTCTTCGGCTGCAGGGTTCTCGCTGTTCGGTTTCGTTCCTCCACCTCTTCAATGAGCGCCGGCATATCGACGAAATACAGCGACTCACCTTGCCGGATTTCCTCCACCATCATTTTCAGCGCCTGGCATTTTCCGGCCGAAATGGCGTTCGCACAGGAGGTGAACGATGACGCCGGCAGTCGCTTCTCTTTGAAGGCAAGGATCGTGTGCTGACAGACGGTGTAGCTGCAGTACGAGTCATGTCCGTTAAGCTTCACTTCCGGGCAACGCAGCGAGTAGCCGTTGAGTCCAGAGATCGAAGGGATTTTTGATAAGTCAGTTTTGGTAGCCATTTCTCTAAACGATAATCTTGTACTTACTTACTAATCAGTTTAAATAACTCTGTACGGGGACACAGTACATAGTCACGGCTTACCAGGTGGCCCAGCCGGTCATCTTGTCACTTGCGGCTTCGTATCGATAAGGGGTTAGCAGGTCGTTTGCGGCATGAACGGCGTGGGATTTGGCTTCCTGAATCAGCATAGGCATTTCATTGGCCAAACGACTGATCTTACTTGCGTATTGTGCCAACACCCCATCACAGACGCGGCCAGCCTCAACGATCACGTTGATTAAGTCCAGATCACTACGACACAGGTCGCAGATACGCCCATAGTCCAGCTCACGAACACGCGCTATAGCCTTGGTGTAATCTCCAGAGACAATCATTTCCAACAAGCCTGGTGGTGCCACCAGATCTACATGACGCTTTTCAACATCGGGAGAAGTCATGACGCTGACGAAAGCCTCTCCTACTGTCTCGCATTTGCTTTCTACGGCTATTAGAGTCACGTCCACGCTATGCTCAAGCATTTCCCTGCTTTCCATCTGGTAGCAGTTTGAGAAGATGATTTTGTCGTCATACCAGGCGCCAAAACGCGCGACTGGCCCAATGCCGGTCTCAAGCGACGGGACGATGAAAGCAACCAGAGCTACACGCTTTTGAACAGTACCAGGCATTTCAGGCGTCTTTGCGTACCACACTAACACCGACGTATGTGTCGCCCCTTCTTTGAGAGGAATGCAGGATAGCGCATTCGATATATGCTCTGATGCCGTGTTGAATGAGGCATCGATGATGCTCTCCAGCTCGCCCACGCCAAGCTCTACGCCTGACTTCTTGATCATCTCTAAAACTGCCTGTTCGATATCTTCTTTCATGTGATGTCCTCCACAACCAGAGATTAAATTATTACATTAAAATATGTAAGTAGCTACTTATCAAAAGACAGCGAAAAGGGACATGATGGCAACAGCCCAACACAGCAGTGCGTAGGCCACAAGAGCGTGTAGCTCGGAGCGAAGCTATCTATCAAGACTTAACCTTACTAATGTTGTTCGTACTCTGCTAACATCTTAAAGCGCATAGCAATGTGTCAGGGTATTGACCACCCTGATTGATAACAAACGCCATAAAATTAGAATGCGTTTTGCATAGAAGAGGAAGGTATGACTTTGTGGACTGACTCATATCAAAGTTCAATTGACTCAATCAGTAATTATATCGAAAATAATTTCACGCCTTATAATGATATTCCTGATAATTTATTTCAACTAGATGATTCGGTTTTGGCCGATTGTATAATCGTAGTCGCATGGCGTTACTTTAGAAATTTATACAATAATCGTCGAGACTCGCTCAACAAGTATACATCATATAATCAAAGAATTGCAAATCAAGGCAACACACCTAGCTTACAAGAATTAATGGATGATAAATTTCGGTTTCTTAATACAATATTAAGAATTATATTTGAATATAACTTTTGGGCCTCTGACGATTTTGGCCCGCCAATGTTTTTACGACCCGAGATTTTAGAAAAATTAGACAAGCTTAAACCAGCATCGGAGTTCCCAGTGAGTTTCATTTGGATCGAGCGTTCTATGCCTGCGGCTTTGACAAAGGATTTATTATTATCAGAAGAATTCTCAGCTTTAAGAATGATTGCAGGAAGCGTAGGTCTTTTTGAAGAAAAAATCACAACAGAGATTAAGAGAGGGTTCAGTGATGTAAACAAAGAGGCTGATGCCCTTAAAAAAAATATTGAAGGCCTTATAAACTCTGCTGGCGCTACAGTACAGTCTCTCGCAGAATATGATGAAAAACTCAAACAGTACAAAAGTGAATATAACTTCGTTCTGTTGAGTAAAGCTTTCTCAAATCTTTTGAAAACTAAAAAAGCAGAATACGTCACAAATCACAGAAGTGTGATTATTTTTTCTTCATGGCTGATTGCCACACCTTTATTTGCTTTATTGAATCATGTCTATAATTTCTTCCCCGTAGAATTTAATTTAAATGCATTATTCTATTATCTGCCAATATTATCATTAGAATTGTTATTTTTTTATTTTATGCGTCTATATTATATTGAGGGCAAGGCCATCAAGGCTCAGATACTTCAAATAGAACAGCGCCTTAGTCTATGTGAGTTCATACATGATTACGTGGAGACAAAAAACAATTCAGGCGCTGAAAAGGAATCATGGTCGTTATTTGAAAAGCTAATTTTCAGCCCTATACAAGTTTCTTCTGAAAATATACCTTCCTTACTAGATGGTGCATCATCGATTGCAGAGTTGGCAGGAAAAATTCTATCTAAAGAAGCAAAATAACTATTGTTGGCTGCTCGCTGCCGTGGCAGCCAACAATATACTCACGAATTAAACACTCTTATACCGAAAACCTTGCTCTGCAGCTCCAGCTGCTTAGAGTAGGGTTTTGCACGATAATAGGCTTTGAGAATTTGTTCCTGGGTTGCTTCCCCGGGATCTAGCCCTTCTTCTCCAAGACAGGATATTTTTACATTTAACCCTATACTGGTTAATCGTCTGGCGGCCGCCATTGTGTTGCGGATCGCTTGCTTCTCGCTATCCCACATCATGATGACGTTTCGCAGACCATCAGCCTTTAACGACAGAAACGCGCCCAGTTGGTCTTCTGCGTCTACAGTCGTGTTTCCGGACAGATGCATCCCGAACGTGCCAATGGGCTCTACGTAGTCCCGGAGCGTCTCTTCGTCGAATATGGCGCGCTTAACCCCCATGACATCGAAAGCCCCCTCACAGACGACGACTGTTTGCTTTCCAACTGCGTTATGTCCGTTATAGAGAAACCTCCCGGATGCCGGCAGCTGCATTGGAAAGAGATATCGGCGTTCTGCTGCGCCGGTGACGTCACGCCCCTGGAATGTCTTCATCACCCCATTCAGATCGTAAATCGGTATCAGGATGCGCATATCGAATGCCTGCCCTTTAACCTGATCGGTATATGGGTCGACATAAGCATGTTTTCCCTCGACGCAGTAACGCAGGTCAAAATATTTGGCCAGCTCCGGGGTAATGTTCCGCTCAACAAGATAGTCCGGCAGCCGACCGTCAATTGGCAGTTCATAATGCCGCGGTAAAGCCACCGGGCCTTCAAGTTCCACAGCACTGGCCAGCACAACCTCTTCTTTTTTTGGCGCCCAACCTTGAGACAGGAGTGCGTTATGTACGTACTCCTCAAAGGCACGACGAGACTTACCGCTGTAGTGTTTGAGGAAAACCAGCTTGTTAAATTGAATTTCTTCTGGGTGATCACCGGCGAAGCATTTTCCGACGTTGTTGGTCAGGTTGAAATAGACCTTCCAGTTAGTGCTTCCACATACCGGACATTCTTTGATATTCACTTCGCGGCCGCGGGCGCTTACACCGCCGCGACGATAGATGATGCCTTCCATATCCAGCCATTGTTCGAAATCCAGCTCGGACAGTAACTCTTTGAGGTCACTCATTGTCATTTACCGCAATTTTTAAAAGGCAATATCTTGATAATCCTCTGTTTTTGAATACCATAGAGGCTCATGTGTTTTTCCTTTTGTGATTAACCAAAAGGTAATTTTTAAGGGCGTGGGGCTGTTATCCGTCTTTGCCCCACGCCTATTTTTTTAAAGAACTTCCATGATCCGCTCGATGAAGCGCATCTGTTCGAGGTTCTGCTTAACGCGAATACTCACCCCGCCCTTCTGGTTACGGGAACCAGCAAAATAGAGTCGTGCTTCGCCTTTGGCTTCTTCCTCCTCAGTCTTGTTGATAGTGATGACTAAGTCGGCGATACGGACTTTTTCGATATTGTCCGCGGCGTGCATCATGGTGGCCACTTCGGATGAGCCACCTTCACGGTTGGTCTGGGATGCCGTGATTCCTGCAACGTTGTGCTTATCGTAGAGAGCACGCAGATCGGTGTAGATAGAACGGATGTTCGCCCGGTCGTCACGGAGGTCGTAACTGGCACGCATCAAGTCCGCATAGTCGACCACCACCATATCCGGGATCATGCCATTCGCTTTCATGCTATTGAGCATACGATCCAAATCTGCAGGCGACATGCTTCCTGACGGGCGCTCAACCACCCAGAGATTCCCCACCCCTTTCGTCGCGCCAATCTCCGCGAGTTTCCGGTGAACGTCGTCACGCTGCTCTACCAGCTTTGACATCTCCGTTTCAGACAGCCGAGCATCGAAGCGATCGGAGAGAATCGAGGTATGCACTTCGAGAGAAAGATACAAAACGTTGTAGCCGGCCAGCGTTGCGTTAATGGAGAACTCCCCCATCGCTGTCGATTTACCTGATTTCGCAAAACCCATGAAGAGCACCATCTCACGTTTCGCCCACCCTTTTTGATAGAGCATACGATCCAGCAGCGGCAGGCCAGTGGTGATGCTGTTCGGTACGTAATCATCTGAGGCTTCATATTCACGAGCCTTGTAACGTTCCGCTGCAGAGGCGAAATAGTCATAAATGCCCGTCGCTTCGTTAGAACCGATCTGCTGCACTTTGGCCATGATGGCCATCGCTCCCTGGAAGTC
>PPYF01545417.1_pt1 | contig 15605 bp, 9 predicted proteins | sample 1559871 | NCBI WGS metagenome assembly PPYF01 (sample SAMN08240021, study PRJNA423297) | Human gut metagenome, whole genome shotgun sequencing project. | reverse complement strand
AGCCAGTTGTCCCGGATACCACATATAGCGACTGTTCCATTCCTCCTGAGATTGCCGGCTCACGATGGTTACATTAGGAGCCAGAGAAGGATCGAACTCTTTTGTCTGGGCATAACAACATAGAAATGATACAGTCATCAGAATGCCTAATAACTTAATTTTTTTATTCATGTTTTTCATCTACTATAAATTCCATGCAAATATCGGAACATAAAATTATAGTAACTATGGATTCCTGTTCATTTCTTTGTATTATAGTACAATTCCTTTTTATTATTCATCCAAAGTATTTTCCATTACGGCAATTTATGAGTTCAACATTTTTTCTCTGAAATACTAAACTAGAATAAACAATAACAATACTTTATTATGATCAATAGTACAGTACGGACAATAAATTGCACTATTTAAAAAGAAAGAATCCGTATCAAAAGTGTTTTGAGACAAATTCTTTCTTTTTAAGACTCTTTTGTCACATATCAAAGTTTCCGTACCTTAATACCAGCTAAAAACGGTTCTCCTTTCACTGCCCCTGCACTAATAACAATATGATCATGTTCGTTTCGAATAATATAGCGACGCTTAAAGGCAGTACGATGCTTTCCTCCATCAATTGGAGAAAAATTAGTTTCTACTTGTTTTCCACAAATGGAAATATGAAAACGTGTTTCTCCCGAATGCTTTTCTTCTTTATTCTTATTTAAAAGATTGGCCAACTGAGCAGCAGGTTTAGTAACATCTGCTATAAGCAGTTCTATTTCATACTCTCCTATAGGAGCATCGATTTTATAACTCCAGTTTCCTTCACGCCACGTCTGGTATATTGGCCCATCTAAAGTATTATAAATTTCAGAGGTAGTGCTATGCGCTTTTCCACCTATATATCCCCAACCTCCCGCAGTATAAGGTTGATCAGGTAACCAAGTAAGATTACTGATATCTGACGTAAAGTAACAATTACTTCCTACATTAATTGCCAATTCATCTCCTTCAGCTATATTAGGAAGTGACTTGAACTGAATTGTCATAGCATCTTGAACTGTTTTCCCATTTTTGATTCCTTGCGCCATAAGAACTGATATACCTTCCGGTAAAATTACATTAAAGACAGTGTGACAATTAGCTATCTTTTGACATCCTATTGATTGTCCGTTAATAAACAATTCCACTTCCGGCATATTTGAATAAATTTTAATGGACTGTGGCTTATTTATTTCCCCAGTACGCATTTCCCAATCACGGCTGGCAATTCTTATTACTGGAATATCTTTCCGCCACATAGCCTTAAAATAGTAAGCCACATCCTTCCATATACGGTTATTATAAGCCAATCCCTTATTGTTTACTCTAGGCATTGACTCCTGGCGAGCAGCCACATTAAAATCAATGAAATTCCAATAAGCGCATCCACTAATCCATTCTGTATTCTCTATAAAAGGAAGATAATGTTCTATATACGTTTGTTGATATTCGATACTAAAATCAAAGGCACGTCCTTGAGTGGAATGCAGCCGCTTGTCACTGCCTGCTCCCCATTCACTGATAATCATAGGTTGGTCAGGGTAACGACGATGTTGATCTTCACACCATGCATTAAAATCTTTTAATTTATCAACATACCAACCATGATATAAATTCCAACCTACTACGTCTACTAGATTCAAACCTATTTCATTGTATAGATTGGTCATATTAAATGCCATAACACTGGCTCTTCCTGGATCTTCTTCTTTCAGAACGGCTTCCAGTCGTTGTGCTAGATTTACCGTGCGCTCTTTACATGCTAGCCACTCAGGTTTACCAATGGAAGGAGCAGTAAGAAGAATTTCGTTCATATATCCCCATGTTATAACAGATGAATGATTATAATGCTGGCGAATCATCTCACGCAGATTATATTCACAATTATCATCATATCCAGGTGTATTCGGTACAATATTAATGATAGGAATTTCCTCCCATGCCAATAGTCCCAATTCGTCACACATTTCCAATATTGCATCATCTTGTGGAAAATGTGAAATACGAATAAAGTTACATCCCAACTCTTTCATTAAAAATATGTCTCGTCGATGGGCTTCGTCATCTAAAGCTACCCCTGCCGGAGCTTGATCTTGATGACGATTGAGTCCACGTAATTTATAAGATTTTCCATTAAGGAAAAAACCTTTACTTCCATCAAAGGTAAACCAGCGAAATCCCACCTTATGATTTTTTTCATCCAATAGCTTTCCTGACTTCGGATCTACCAAGGTAGTTTTTACCAAATAAAGTGAAGGAGTTTCTGGACTCCACAAATCAGGACTCTCAATAGCACCAGATGTGTTTTCAAAAATATAGGTTTCGCCACTCTTAAGTTTTTGTTTTTGTTTAATAGTCTGCAAAAGTTTTCCTTGCGGACTATAAATTGCACTTCTGACTTCCAATATAGAACTTTCATGAGAATCATTAGTCACTTCACATTTTACTTTCAATACTCCTCTTTTTTCATTCACTACTGGAGTACTAATAAAAATTCCATCAGATCCCATATTGCTCATATTGAAGTGTTGTTTTGGAGTAGATATGAGCCATACATCTCTGTAGATCCCCCCCCAAAAAGTGAAATCTGCCGATATAGGAGTAATATCTTTTCTCCCATTGTCAACCGTAATCTCTATCAAATTCTCTTTTCTGATATACTCTGTTATATCTACAATACAAGCTGTATAACCACCTACATGACTGCCTACTTCCTTTCCATTCACTCTAATATTAGCAGCCTTACTAGCAGCATCTATTTTCATATAATAACGACGTTCCGCAACAATTTCCGGTAAAACGAGAGTACGCCTGTAGAATCCCTTACCTTGATAATAATTTCGTTGTTGATAAGCATCTATATTAAAAGTATGGGGGAGATTGACAGATTCCCATGATTCATCTATAGATTTCCGAAATTCCCAATTATCATTGATAGTCTTCATTTCCCGCTGCGCTTGTAAAGAGGTAACGACAAACATTACCACTATAGCCAACAAGCATCTCTTGAATAATACTTTATACTGCATACATTATTTTTTTACTGGTAATTCATTGAGTGTTTTTCATAATATGTATGATCTTTAGGAAATTCTTCTCCTTCCCAAGCCTTTTTGGAAGTCCAAGATTCACTAGGGGAAGTCCAAAAAGGATGATCGGCTGACAAGCCCAATGGCAAAAATGCTAAAGATGCTAAATAAAGGCTTCCATTATTAGTATATACATTAGCCGTATGCGGCTGCTTACCGTTAAATCCCAATGTGAGAAATCCTTTTTCATTAAAGTTTTGTCCATCAGCGAACATACGTTTTATAACGGCAGTCATTGCTGTTCTTACTTGACCATTACTAAGTTCTTCTGGTAACAATCCTTTCCAAACTATCAATGCTAAAGGTTGAAGTACCCCTGTGCGATAAGTTATGGAACGACCAAATACAGGAAATGCTCCTTCAGGAGATATGAGATGTTCCAAAATAATACTATAACGTTGGATACGTTTAGTAACATGAGCAAAAGTTGTTCCCGCCCATTCCCGTTTTTTCTTTCCACCATCAGTAAGAACTTCCACGCATTCAAAAAACATAGGATGAATAACAAAACTGTTATAATAATCAAAGGCAAATGAAGGACCATCCGAATACCATCCATCACCAATATACCATTCTGAAATTTTTCGCAAGGCAGAATCTATGCGGTAATAATCTGCTTTCGCTCCTACTTTATGAAGAAATGTTTCTATAGTAGATGAAAACAGCAACCAATTAGTATATAATGGATTAATCCGCCTTAATGCAACAAATTGATTTATATATCGTTCTTTTGTTACCTCATCAAGTGGCATCCAAAGTGAATTATATCCCCTAATAAAACTCTCAGCTATATAAGCCGCATCTACCAATGTTTGGAAATTTTCACTCCAAAGTAAATAATCAGGAGATAAGGGATCCACAGCATTTTTATATCCTTGCAATGCCCAAGTTCTTAACTGTTTTCGCTGAATACCTTCCGCTGTATCATCATCTGGTAGCGAAAGCCATGGTGCAAGACCAGCCATTAAACGTCCGAAACATTCCATATAAGAAACTCGCCGGTCACGTCCATCCCACGTAGGACTTAATTCAAGTTGCATGTTTTTTTGCAATTTTCCTTCACTGATATTACTTAATACCGGTGCAGCCATCCGATACATGACATCACACCATATTTCACGATCAGCCATTTTCTTTGTCTTGTGCTTAGCGCACAAATCGGCAGAGAAAAACAAAAATAATATCGTACATCCAATTAAAATAAACTTATTCATCTTCTTTACCTTTTTATTGTAAGAAACGTACTCGTTCACAAGCAGCTAATAAAAAAGCTCCTATTCCAAAATTGAAACATGAATTAGCATCCACCACCTGCCCTGGTATTGCTTTTTCTCCGACAGGTTGAATATATCCGATTTTTCCATCAGCTTGCAATGCTGTTGTTTTAAGATAGTTCCAAGCCTTTTCTACAATAGGCGAATAAATATCCGCATTTAGCAATCCATTATTAATTCCCCACAGAAAGCCGTAAGTAAAAAGAGCAGTACCACTTGTTTCAGGACCCGGAGCTTGTTCCGGATCTATTAAACTACGTGTCCAATAGCCTTCAGGCTGTTGACAGGCAGCAATAGATTTTGCCATTGTCTGAAAACGAGTTATATATTCTTCACGATACTTATCCTCTGCCGGCAATTGTTTCAGTACTTTAGCAAATGCGGCAAATGCCCATCCATCTCCCCGTGACCAGAAATCTTTTTTTCCGTTTATTGTTTTATGAAACGGATACGGATATTTAGCATCACGATAATAAAGACCAACTTCCCTATCATACATAATGCTGTCTGTTACTGTAAGGTATTGATGTAATTTCTCCAAATATAATGGATTCTTTGTTATATCATACATCTTCACCATGACAGGCATTACCATATATAATGCATCAACCCAATGCCAGTAATCAAGTTTTGAAGTAGACATCTGATATTCCATTACTTCGCGGGCACGCGCTATTTTTATTGTATCAGGGTCAAGTTTATATAGATCGGCATAAGTTTGGAAACAAACTTGCCAATCACCAAAAAGAACATATTCCGGTGATTCTCCATAAGTGCTTCGCCACTCAGCTTTGTTGTTGCTGGTAGCTCCTTTCCATTGATTATAGTCAGCCCAATCAATAGAATATTGCAGATAATCCTTATTTCCAGTCAGTGCACAAACTTCCATATTTCCAGTATGATATACAGCATTGTCCCAAAATGACCGGACTTGTGGCTTATGCATAGACTGATAGCGCTGGTTCACACGATGAATTATTTCCAGTAATTCCTCAGAAGTCTCAGTATTTTCCTTTTTATTACTACAAGATGCTGCAAGCAATAATAATGCAACCATCCCCAATATACATTTCATAAAGTCAATATTTAATTTGTAATTGTTCTGAAGAAGTAAATTGACGCAACAGCCCCAATTGTATCAATTTACTTTCTTCAAATCTATTCTGATTTATTGTTCGTCGGCTACGGCCTCCTCCCATGTGTTCCACTTTTCTACAGTAGGATCATAACCGTCATATCCAGGATTCTGACCGAGTTTCCCTAACAGGTTAGCATCAATTGCACTTTGTGGAATAGGCCAATTTATATTATGACGTCCTATAGTATATTTACGTCCTTTTACTATTGGTGCATCAGGCTTGTTATAATAATTATTATATTTATTAATACGATGCCACCAAAAACTATCTTCATAAAGTTTATCCACATCATATACCTTCCCTTCATTATCAGGTTTACCACTTAAAGCCAAACAATAAGAAATACGACTCAACTCAGTAAATCTCCATTCTTCCATATAAAGTTCACGAGCACGTTCGTCTACAATATCATCAATATTTACTTTTGAATAGAAGATGTCACATTTTGCACGTTGACGTATAATATTAACATCTGCTGTAGCTTCTTCTATATTACCTAAATAATAATTGGCCTCAGCACGAAGTAAATAAGTTTCAGCTAATCGATACAAATAGAAATCACTATATCCACTACCTTGATAATTATTAAGATGAGGAGCCTCATCTTCTGGAGACTCAGACCATGTCTTATAATGAGGCCAATCAAACCAAGTCCGAACAGTATCATTGCAAAGGATCTGTTCTTCTCCATTATCATTAATACAACTGTAGCTCAAATGTTTGCCATAATATACAGAATTGGGATTGTTGTATTTCAAGTCTTCCATATGTACCCAATTACCAACTTTTGAATTGTGCCTCAAGTCCCCATCATCATGGTTACCATTAAGATACCATAATGAGTTTTCTGCAAAATAAGTGGGGCGTACAACTCCTACTCCACGTCCAAACGTTCTATTATAATCCATTGATGCATCATAGGAAGCATGAGTAAGAGCAAAACGGTCTACTGCCAACTTGTTGTCAGGCGTAGAAATAGACGTTGCATTCCACCAAGGTACCAAATTACGCATTGTACGTGTCCGGATACCGGAATCTGAACCATAACGATTAGGCATAACAAGAATTGCTTCTTTATTAGCTGCAATAACTTTGTTATTTCCTTGATGCAAATTCCAAATCACATTATTAGTAATATTCCATGTAGTAGGGTGTGGATTAGAGAAAGTACCAAAGGTTTCCGTCATCAGCTTATACCCAGACTGACTAATTAATATATCAGCTTGTTCTTTGGCTTTCTGAAACTCCCCATTAGCTAAATAACATTTAATAAGTAGCTGGCGACAAGCTCCTTTATTAATCATACCAATGTAAGTCATATCCTTTTGATCAGGCACATGCTGCACTGCAAATTCCATATCTTGCACTAGTTTTTTTATGATAGCCTCTCGTTTTGTACTTTTATAATCCTGTTTTGGTCGATCTATAATTTTTGACACAAAAGGTACATCGCCAAATTGGAAGCACAAATTTAAATAGCGATAAGCACGATGAAAATAGGCTCGTCCTAAATATTCATTCTTTATTGATTCGTCCAGTCCTTCCACTTTATCAATATAACTGATAATCGTATTAGCATATTTAATACCATTATAGGTTTCTCCCCAAAAGATAACCAAACGGTTTTGGTCAAAATTATACCAACCATTATTAGGAGTAAAGCGTTCATTGATGTCACAAAAAATAAGCGCATCGTCTGTTTTTGCTGCTACGGTTAAATCAGAGAACAGGTATTCACTCATTAAAGGAAGCATCAGATCGCACGCTTCGGTATTTGTCCAATAAGCCCGCAATGCTTTATCAGCTGAAGCTAAAGCTGCATTTAACCCTTCTACTGTATTAAAAGTTATTGAAGGTTCATAAAGTGATAGCGGATCGGGGGTTAAGAAGTCGTCAGAACAACCTGTCATAGATAATTGAAAACAAACAGTTCCTATCAATATTCTAAATATATTTTTATAGTTTTTCATATGTCATATTATTAAAATGTTAAGTTAATTCCCAAAGAATAAGTGCGAGGAGCCAAACCACCTGTTTCAGGATCACCATATTCCCATTCTTTACTCCAAGTTGCTACATTACGGACAGTAGTAAATATCTTGGCATTCTGAATCTTATATTTCTCTAAAAATTTCATTGGAATATTGTAAGCCAACGAAATATTCTCTAATCGGATAAATGAGCGATCTATCACACGGGCCGGTGCAGATATGCCAGTTGGACCTTGTGCACTAAGACGCGCATAAGTATTGGAAGGGTTATCTACAGTCCAATATTCTTTAGTGTAGACATTTCTACAGTTAGTTATCTGCGAATAATTATTATCATTATTCAAATAATTAGTATCCAAGCTCTTGTGTCCCATATAAGAATACATATTAAATGAAAAAACCCAATCTTTAAAAATAGTAAAACTATTCCTCAAGGACCAATGTATAGGAGGTGTTGTTTCCCCCATAAACTGTTTATCTTTATTATTATAAACAGGGGTTACGCTTCCATCAGCATTTACTTTATCATCGTCTGTATAAATGTTCTGTACTTTAGGATCACCTGGGCGTTGACTATATTTGGCAGCTTCTTTCACCTCATCTTTTTGCCAAATACCTGTAACTTTATAATCCCAAATAGCACTAACAGGGTGCCCAATAAACCAGCCATTAGTCACATCATCTCGTTCTTTTACTATTGTATTGCCCAATGCATCAACTATGGTTTCATATTCTCCATATAATTTCTTAATAGTATTTTTATTAACTGAAAAAGTAAATCCGGTTTCCCATTGAAAATTTGCCTTTTCAATATTACGTGAATTAATAGACAATTCAAATCCCCGATTCTCTATTCTACCCAAATTAGTTGTAATAGAATTAAATCCTGTAAAGTCAGGCAATGATTGGTTCATAATCATGTCCGTAGTAGGCATTACATAATATTCCATACTTGCATTGATCCTATTGTTAAAAAATCCCACATCAAGACCTACATTCCAAGAAGTAGTCTTTTCCCACTGTAGATTCGGATTAGCCAAACGACTTACAAAAAGATACTTTAGATCCATCAACGCCCCCGAAGCAGAATTTATATATCCTTGTGTATATTTTCCAAGTGACAAGTTTGCTAAAGCAATGTATGAATCAGCCAAACTACGGTTACCATTCTGTCCGAATGACACACGCAGCTTACCAGAACTTAACGGCTTCCAATTCCAAAAATTCTCATTAGTAAAAGTCCATGCCAATGCTCCTGAAAAGAAATTAGCATAAGGATTAGTTGTTCCAAATGCAGAATAACCATCACGACGAAAAGAAAATGTAGCCATATAAGTATCATTGTATGAATAAAATAAACGAGCCAAATAACCACATGCTGTTTCACGCGTATCAGTAGATCTAAATGAGCTCAGATTTTTATCACCATTAGCAGTGCCATGAAATCCTAAAGCTTCAGAAGGTAGAATATTACGCGCCTCAATACGATCTGCCCAAGATTGACGTTCTTCAGCTTCCTGTACCAAAGTCAAAATAGTATGATGCTTTTCTGCAAAAATGTGCTCCCAAGTAATAGTATTATTTAAGGACCAATCAAAACGTTTACTTTGCTCACGGTTTACACGATCATCTGTTTCCGCTTGCCAATCAGGATGTTCTGATGATCGGTAGTAGCGATCATGAAAATACTGTAAACGCGGTGATACGTTAAACGAATAAGTAATTCCTAAGGGTAAAGTTACTTTGGCTGTTAAAATAGAATTTAAAACTGTAAAACCTTTATCCAAGTCAAGATATTGGCGATCGTAATCAAAGTTATATCCTTTCCAATAAGCATTTTCACCCATAGGATGAGGCACTAGTTCCCCATTTTCATTATAAGGAGAAGTAAATGGACTATTATCCAATATTTGGCTTTCCCAATTAGTTGCAATATCCCCATCTGTACGATTCTGAAAATTAATGTTTGCCCCTACATTAAGCCAAGAAGTTATTTGGGCATTAAGTTTCATATTTGAGCGTATTGCACTATACTCATTACCTCTTGCTACCCCTTCGTTAGAAAGATAACCTAATGAAAGATAATAATTCACTTTTTCATTATTACCTGAAATGCTGACGTTATAATCTTGATTCAATCCTGTATGGAAAGAATGATCATACCAATCAAACGTTTTGCCTAATAAAAAATTATTTAATGTTATATCACTAGCTTGTAATCCCAATCTTCTTCCCCAAATCTCCTCTGTACTCATCGAACCATCTTGATTACTTTGAGCTTTCCAAGCTTCCAAAGTAATGCCATACTTATTCAAATTAGTTTCTGTAGGACGACTATAATAACCAACAGGAGTATTTCCTGTCTGATAAGCTTCATAATTTCCTGTTTGAGCATTTATACCATAAGTGTCTGTCGTATAAAAATCTTCACGATATTTTAGATATCCATGAGAGTCATATACTTTCCGGCTATCACCAATAGTAACGAAGCCTATATTTGCACTAAAATTGATAACAGGTTTTTCCGAACGTCCTTTTTTTGTCGTTACAATAATTACTCCATTAGCAGCTTTAGCACCATAAACCGCAGCAGAAGAAGCATCTTTTAGCACATCAATCTGACTGATATCATTCGGATTGATTTCAGACAATTCTCCATAAAAAATCATACCGTCCAATATAATAAGTGGATCGTTATGTCCTCCATCTGAATAAACAGAACGTTGACCACGAACTTGCATGGAGCCACCACCTTTAGCAGACCCATCAAATCCAATCCGCAAGCCAGCAGTACCACGCAAAACATCTTGTACAGTTTTCGGAGCTTCATTAGAAAGTTCAGCCGGACGAATCTGAGAAACTGCACCTGTCAAATCCTTTTTCTTCATTGTACCATAACCTACCACCACCACTTCATCCAACATCTCCGAATCTTCCTTCAATACTACATTAATTTCTCTCTTCCCAGAAACTTTCACTTCTTGAGAAACATACCCGATATACGTAATCTGTAAAACGGCATCTTTCGGGGCATCCAACACAAACCGCCCATCTATATCTGTTATCGTACCTATTGACTGACCTTTAACCATTACATTGGCACCGATTACCGGCTCGCCATTCGCATCTTTCACAATACCTGTCACTTTATTTGCCTGTTGGACAGCTTCCCCGTCTTTCGCCTTGCTCATCAGCATGATATTCTTACCCTCCATGGCATAATAAATATCAGTACCTTCAAAAACCTTATTCAGCACTTCGGCTACAGATTTGTTCTGCGCATTCACCTTCACATTGCGCTTCAGATTCACCTCGTTCACATTATACACAAACAGATAATCTGTCTGTTTTTCTATTTCACTGATTACCTTGCCTGTTGACACGTTATCCGCCACAACAGTCACCTTCATTGTCTGAGAATAAGACTCAGTGGCAAAAGCTGTTCCGGCAAAGACAAACAGGGCTAAGAGTGTGTTTCTCATCATACGGAATAAATGTTTAATTTCTACAATAGATTCCTGATACAAAATATTTTTCATATATTTGCATTACTAATTTTAGGTTCAACTTAAGATTATTTGAGAAAAAATTGTCAATGCGTCATTGACATTTCCATGGGATGGTGTTGCAGCACTATCCCATTTCTTTTTTAGACCAGGTGTGTTATTTCATAGGCATATTCTTTTTTAAGGGTTAATTAATTGTTATCACATTTGTCTCATCATCCTTTGTATAAGTAAACTTATTATTGAGTTTCAAAACTTTCAGTACGTGTTCCACCCCATCTTTCGTGCGGAATTTACCTGTATAACGGTTCTTTAGAATCCGGGTATTATTTACTACAATATCCACCCCATAATACAGTTTCAGTTTCTCTATCATATCACGTACGGATATATCATTGAAACAAAGCAAGCCCTCACGCCACAAAAAATAATCGACCTCCTTGATGCGTCCTTTCACCAGTCTGTTGCCTTTCAAGCTGGCCATCATGTTCGGTTCCAGCCTCATTCCACTGTTATTCGAACCGGGCACTAAAATTTCTACAGCACCTTCCAACAAAGAAGTTTCCCATACGCTATCCGCTGCATAAGCCATTACATTGAGCTCTGTACCCAGCACCTTCACATTACACTTGTTCGTCTCTACAATAAAAGGCTGTTCCACATTCTTTGTCACCGCAAAGTAACCCTCACCATCCAATTTCACATTTCGGATATTCCCTTTGAAACTTCCCGGGAAAGTCAAGGTACTGCGTGAGTTCAACCAAACCTTCGTACCATCCGCCAACATCAATTCCGCCCGTTGGCCCGCCGGCACATAAATAGACTGCCATGTTTTGTCTTCCGGTACCTGATGTTTTCCTGTCCAATAATGTGTACCCAACAAGACGATCGCCAATACCGCTGCTATCTTGGCAGCTTCCATACATACTCCGCGTAACGAGAAATGTTTCCTTTCCCGGCTATTCTCCTCCGCCACAGGTTCCGTACGCCACAATGCCATGTCATGCAACTTCCGTTGTGCCATATATTCACGCATGTTCTCAGGATTTTCCTGTATCCATTCGGTCACACGCTGCTTTTCGGCTTCAGTAGCATTTCCGGCTATATATTTTTGCAATAATTCAGGATTCATATTCTATGCTGTTTTATTAGAAACGACTCAAGAAGAAACTACCCTAAAAGAAAATGAAGAAAAATATAAAAAAATCATTTTTGTCCTCAAAAACATCCGTATCCCCATCCGGTCAGGCTTAATAATAAAAGAAGAAATAAAATAAAGGAAGATAATCTTTTAAAGTCACCCGCAGTACTTTCAATGCTTTTGATATATGATATTCCACCCCCTTTATAGAGATTTCCATCTCTTCGGCAATCTCTTTATTGGATTTATTTTCAAAACGGCTCAAAATAAATGCTCGTCGCGTCTGTTCCGACAAGGTACTTAAAGTAGCACTGATGATTTTTTCCACTTCTTCCGAAAAAATCTCATCAGGATTGCACGCTTCCAAGGCAGACATACGGATAGACAATTCCTGTTGTTGCCAGTCGGCCATCACTTCAAAAGCACTGCGTTTTACCTCCTCGTGCTTTAGATAGTCCAAAGCCTTGTTCTTCAAAATTGTCAGTAACAATGGTAAGATATATTTCTCTTCAACAGGCTCGGCCTTCAACTTTTCCCACAACTTTATTAATGCCTCGGAGGCAATATCTTCTGCCGCCAAATCATTATGAACGTATGATTTGGCAAAGAAAAAAGACTTCTTATAATAAGAGGTATAGATATCATTAAAAGAATTTCCAGGCATTTTGCTCATTTTGAGGGCGGTAATTTAGCTGCATCAAAGATTCGTAATCTGGAATGTCCCAGTTACGAAATCTGTCTAATAGATTATGGATGCGGCAAATTTAACAGAAAAATACATATTATGGAGCAATATCCTTGATCTTCGTTCACGGGGAATCAACATTGCGCGGACAGCCCGTCGTCTTGGTGTGTCCCGTAATACGGTACGACATCTTCAATCCCTAAGCTTGGAGGAAGTCCTCCAGCACAAAGAACGGCATTACAAACTCCATGCCTACGAGCAGGCCGTCGCATCCCTCCTTACCAGTTTTCCCTCCATTTCCAGCAGCCGCATTGGCGACTACTTGCGGGAACATTATCCGGACTTTCCGCACGTCTGCGAGAAGACCGTCCACAATTATGTCCAGTTCGTCCGGAAGAAGCACCATATTCCTCCGGCCAGATAATCACCGGTCCCATTCTCCCAAGGAGTGGGAGCCCGGTCCGTCATATACATAATTCTTAACAGTAAACATTATACATTATCATATATGAATACCCAAAGCTTTACAAACGGAACAAGCCGCCGCCTGTCACGGGCTGTACGGCGCCAGGAATGCGGAACACATCCTTGCTATGAGCTCAGCACTTCCCAATTTTCTGACATGAAAGTCAGAAGACTCACCCGCCAATACGGTTTTTCCGGTTACAGCATTTACCGGTATCTCGTAAACGAGACACTCCACAACGGGAGCTACCTCCTGCTGTGGTGCGAGGAAACGGCGCAGGCGGTGGCCTCTTACTGGAATGCCTCTTTGGAAGATGTCACAAGAATTGTCAACGGCTGCATACAAGTCGGACTTTTCAACGGTGAGCTATACGAAAAACACCGCATCCTGACTTCCGCTGACATACAGCGGAACTATATGGATCATGTCAGATCCTGCGGTCTGCTCTCCCGATATCCCGACATTCCCAAGGAGTTCGAGCTTTCGGCCAGCTGATGTATTATCCACTTTAAATATAAAGCTTATGCCAAAAACAGCTAAAAAGGGTTTCACCTATTTCAGGTTCGAAACCGATCATTTCTATGATCCGAAAGTAAAGAGACTAAAAAATAAATTTGGAATGGAAGGCTGGGGTGTGTTCCATTTCATTGTAAACGAGATCTACCGTGTCGAGGGATGCTATATGGTTATGGATGCCGACGGTCTGTTCGACATCTCGGACTATTCCCGTATGGATGAGAACAAGGTTTCGGACATCATCGACTACTGCGCCGAACTGGGCCTTTTCAACAAAGAACTGTGGCAGGACAAACAGATTCTGACCAGTGAGGAGATACAGGAACTGTATGTAGGCATCTGCAAGGCCATCCACCGCAAGCCCGGCATTCCGGAAAGCATCCTTCTGCTGGAAACGGAACCGTCACCGGAGTCCGCCACCATACCGCATGCCACTTGTGAACAGCAGGACACCCCGGCACACGGGAAAGCTCAAGTATCTGGGAGTGGACGAGTATTATACCGGCTGGATATACCGGCTTTCGGCCTGTTATCCCGAATTCCCGGTCGGAAAGGCAATCGAGGATATCCTGCAGAGTGATTTCCACCTGACCAAGGGGAACTACCTGTATCCTCTCGTTGAAAACTATATCGCCAAATACAACGCCGAGTACGGAGAGGCCGACCGGCAGAGGAGGCAGGAGGAAACCATGCGCAACCGCCGCAAGACGCTCGAGCTTCTGGGGGTCGCGGTGAGGGACCAGCAGGAGATCCTGCAGCTCGCCTCCGTGGCGCCCATGGTGCTGGACACCGCCCTGAAGGAAACCTGGGGGAACAAGAGGATCAAGAGCCCCACCAGGTTTATCCTGAGCCGTATGAGGCAGGCAGTTTCCGCATAGGAGCCGGAAACGCCGTGTTGACAATATGATGGAATTACCCTGAAAAGCTGTCCGCGAGGATGGCGGGAATAAATTTATAAATTTAAAAAACTCATCCTGCCCATCCGTGAGGACCGGCAGGAATCAAACGGAAAATACCATTAAAGCGACATAACCATGACATCACAGGAAGCCAATTCAATCCCGTTGGGAGACATCCTCTCCCATTACGGTTACGAGCCGTCCAGACGGTACGGCGGCTATGACATGTACCGTTCCCCCTTCCGTTCCGATACTTCCCCGAGCTTCAAGGTTTTCAGGGAGGAGAACCGCTGGTATGATTTTGGGGACGGTACGTATGGCAGGGCGGTGGATCTGGTCATGCGTGTGGAAAACTGCTCCTTTCCGCAGGCCATGAAGGAACTCGGAAGGATGAGGACCTCCCCGCAGCTTTCCATGCCTTCGATACGGAAACCGGAAACGGTGTCAGGAAGGCTTCCGGCAGCCGCCCCAATGACCGTCCTGAAGGTCATTCCCGTTCAGAACAGGCATCTGCTTGACTACGCCGCCTCACGTGGCATTGACGGGGAGATTGTCCGTAAATACTGTGTGGAGGTCCACTACTGTTTCGAGAGGAATCCGCGTGAGAAATATGCGCTCGGATTCGCCAACGACCACCGGGGTTTCGAATTGCGGAACAGCATGTTCAAGGGGTGCGCCTACGCCAAGGATATTACCTGCATCAGTGAAGGCAACAGGTCCTGCGCCGTTTTCGAGGGCTTTTTTGACCTTCTCAGTTTCAAGCAGTACGCAAGGGAGCATCCGGAGATGCCCGCACTTGGAAAGCTGGACGTGTGCGTATTGAACTCCACGGCCATTGTGGACCGTTCAAAGGATTTCCTTTCAAAGTATGAGAAGGT
>PPYF01268292.1_pt1 | contig 15606 bp, 16 predicted proteins | sample 1559871 | NCBI WGS metagenome assembly PPYF01 (sample SAMN08240021, study PRJNA423297) | Human gut metagenome, whole genome shotgun sequencing project. | reverse complement strand
CAGCGGCCCGTCGATAACGGGTGCACCCCCGTGGTCCCCCTCATCCGTCATGGGCTTCGCCCATGCCACCTTCTCCCCTGCGGGGCGAAGGCTTTGGCCGTTCCGTCAGAAGCACTCAAATGTCGATGGCGTTCCCCTCATCCGTCATGGCTGCGCCATGCCACCTTCCCCCAGGGGAAGGCTTTTTGTTTCTTACCCCAGGAGCCGGTGCAGGGGCGGATATGATCCGCCCGGAAAGCTGACCTAAAAACGGAATCCCTCAGTCAGCTTCGCTGACTTTTCTGACAGTCTCAGGCATCGCCCCAACGGCGATGCCTGTTTTGCTGTAAACTAATTGTCCCCGTTCCAAACCAGCTGGCAGCACTCCTTCACCTGGCAGGCGGCGAAATAGCGGTCCTCCAGGGGGATCCAGACCTGCCGGAAGCGGTCGGTGCAGCCGGGGCCCCGCTGGGCGATGCGCTCCAGGCGGGTGTCCCATGGGGCCTGGGTCCAGATGCGCAGGTGATAGCGCTCCCGCAGGTCGGGGCGGAGGGAATAGCTGCCCTCAAACACCGCCAGAGGGGCGGGGGGAATGACGATCTCCGGCCCCAGGTCGCCGGTGCGGCACCGCCAGGGCCGATAGCGGGCGGCCTCGTTCCGGCACAGGGGGGAGAGGACCTGGGCATCAAAGCGCTCGTAGTCCACGTTGCCCCCCGGTTCCTCCAGCCGCTGGGGGGTGCGCTGGTGGGGCCGGAGAAAAAAGTCGTCCATGTGGACCACCGGGCAGCCGTAGATGTCCGCCAGCGTCCGGGCCAGGGTGGACTTGCCCGAGGCGCAGGGGCCGTCGATGGCCAGGCGCACCTGATCCCGCCGGGCCAGCTCCCGGTCAATGGCCGCCAGAATGGGGACCAGCGCCCCGAACCGGGCCAGCACCACCCGATAGGCCGGGCGGTAGCGCGCTCGATAGGCGCTGCTGTGGCGCACCGCCGGACAGCCCCGGCGGCGGTAGTCAGCCGGAAAATCCGGCCACCCGGGCAGACAAAAGTCCCGGACCTGGTCCAGCGCCCCTTCAAACGCCGCCCGGTCCCCCCGGAACTGCCGGGCGGTGAGAAAGAACAGACGGTTCAGGGTGGCGGGGGAGAGCCCCGCTGTTTGGCTTGGCCGGAGGTTCAGCCGGCACAGACCGTTGCCCAGGGGCTGGGTCAGGGGCTGGCCAAAATCGGGGCCGCACTGCGTCAGCTCCTCCTCCAAGCGGGTCAGAGAAGCCGGCTCCGAGGGGACCAGATGCTCCGGCCCCAGATAGCTTTGGAACAAGAATTTTACTGCGTCCACGGTCTCCAGACCGGGGTGGCTGTCGATATGCTCCTTCAGGAGCGCCGCAATCTGCTCCATGGTGTCAGGCGGCCTGGGGGATCAGGCGGGCCTTCTGCAGGGCCACCACCACCACGGGGATGGCCACCAGCTGGAGGAGGATGCCGGGGATGGCGGAGGTGAAGGCTCCGGCGATGAAGGCGGCAAAGGAAAACTGGGTGTTGCCCGTCAGGGTCAGCAGGGCCCGGACCACGCCCCACACCACACGCCCGGCTACCATAGCGCCGATGAGGGAGGCATAGATGCCGCCCAGGTTCTTGGGCAGGCGGCGGTACAGCGCACCGGACACCAGGCCGTAGACGGCCATCTCAAAGGCCATGGAGATGGCGGTGGGGAACATGGGGGGCATCCCCACCAGGGTGGAGCGGAGCAGAGGGGCCACAAAGCCCACCACAGCGCCCCACACGCCGCCGCACAAAAAGCCGCACAGCAGGGTGGGCAGGTGCATGGGCAGCAGCATGGAGCCGATCTGGGGGATGTTTCCGGTAAAGTTGGGCAGAACATAGGCCAGAGCCAGCATCAGGGCGGCCACCACCATGTTCTTGACGGAGCGGTTCGTGTTTGTCATGGAAAAACTTCCTTTCCTGAACGGGATAAAAATACCGCAAAAGCAGCCTCGCCCTTCTGGGCAGGCGATACCTTTGCGGTATGTGATTCCATCCGTATGAAATAATGCAGGGGAGGGGATGCGCAGGGGCCGGCTTCATGCCAGCATTTGCTTTAGTATAGCACAGCGGAAGAGAACGGTCAAGAAAATCTGGCATAAGAGATTGCAACCAAAACAGCAATCAAGCATCCAACGAAAACAATCAAAAGCCCGGCAAACAGCGTCTCCCCTGTGTTTGCAAATTCTTTTGCGCAGATTCCAATCGAAACGACAGATACAACGGGGAGAAATACGAATACCCCTACGATATCGCCAAACAACAGAAAGCAGACGATCAGACAGATAAAGAATCCCGCAGAAAGACGCAATACACCGCCGAGAACAGAATTAGAAAATGTGTTTTTTTCGATGTGATCCGCTGCTTCTTGCGGAACTTCATTTGGCTGTTCCCAGGATACTGTATCTTCATAGGGGGAAAGCTTGTGCTTTAGGTTCTCTATTTCTTGGTCTATCTTGTCGATCATATCCCAATCCTCGTCGGTAAGGGGTTCGACAAGCCAATCTGACATGAGAAGCGCTTCTTTGAACTTTTCAGCATTCTCAAGACGACGTCTCAATGGCGCAACATATTCGTAGTCTGCTGTGATTTTTACATATTCTTGCGACAATGCGTTTTCTTTCTTTAATAGTGCATAATACTCGTCTGAGAAATCTTTACAGGTCTTGCGCTGCTTGGAGATTTGCTGTATCTGCTGAAGCAATTTCTCCTGATACTCGGACGGGGTCATGGTATACACACCCTTTCTGTGCAGAAAGATAGAAATTTGATGCTACACGGCGGAGGTACGAGGATTATCGGTAGATCCCCTTTCCGCCGTTCCACTTCCAGTCCCGCACCTCGGGCATATCCTGGCCGTGGGTGGTGATGTACTGGCGGTGCTCCACCAGCTTGTCCTTCATCTCCTGAATGATGTAGGCGGCGCTGTTGCCCAGCTGGGGCAGGCGCTTCACCGTGTCCATGACCAGGTGGAAGCGGTCGATGTCGTTGCGTACCCGCATGTCGAAGGGGGTGGTGATGGTGCCCTCCTCCTTATAGCCCCGGACGTGGAGCTTTTTGTTGTGGCGGCGATAGGTCAGCTCGTGGACCAGAGTGGGGTAGCCGTGGAAGGCGAAGATGATGGGGGCATCGGTGGTGAACAGGGCGTCATAGTCCTCGTCGGTAAGGCCGTGGGGGTGCTCGGTGTGGGGCTGCAGCTTCATCAGGTCCACCACGTTCACCACCCGGATCTTCAGGTCGGGCAGGTGGTGGCGCAGGATGGTCACGGCGGCCAGGGTCTCCAGGGTGGGGGTGTCGCCGCAGCAGGCCAGCACTGCGTCCGGCTCATAGCCCTGGTCGTTGGAGGCCCACTGCCAGATGCCGATGCCGTGGGTGCAGTGCTTGATGGCCTCCTCCATGTTCAGCCACTGGGGCCGGGGGAGCTTGGAGGCGATCATCACGTTGATCTGGTTCCGGCTCTGGATGCAGTGGTCAAAGCAGGACAGCAGGCAGTTGGCGTCGGGGGGGAGGTAGAGCCGCACCACGTCCGCCTTTTTGTTGGCCACATGGTCCAGAAAGCCCGGGTCCTGGTGGGTGAAGCCGTTGTGGTCCTGCTGCCACACGTTGGAGGCCAGCACATAGTTCAGCGATGCGATGGACTGCCGCCAGGGCAGCTGGCGGCACACCTTCAGCCACTTGGCGTGCTGAGAGACCATGGAGTCCACGATGCGGATGAACGCCTCGTAGCTGTTGAAGAAGCCGTGCCGCCCGGTGAGGAGATAGCCCTCCAGCCAGCCCTGACATAGATGCTCGGACAGGGCCGCATCCATCACCCGCCCATCGTGGGAGAGGCAGGAATCTGTCTCCGGGTCGATCTCGTCGGCCCAGCGGCGGCCGCTGGCCTGGAACACCTGCTCCAGACGATTGGAGGCCGTCTCGTCCGGCCCGAAGATGCGGAAGTTCCGCCCGGCCAGGTTCCGGAACATCAGATCCCGGACATAGCCGCCCAAAACGGCCATGTCCTCCGTCTCCACCGCACCGGGCTGGGGCACCTCTTGGGCGTACTCCCGAAAGTCGGGGATGCGCAGGTCCCGCAGCAGCAGGCCGCCGTTGGCGTGGGGGTTGGCCCCCATGCGCCGCTCCCCCCTGGGGGCGAAGTCCTGGAGGGAGGGGATGAGGGCGCCGTTCTCGTCAAAGAGCTCCTCGGGGTGATAGCTGCGCAGCCAGGCCTCCAGCTGCTCCAGCCGCCCCGGCCGGCCGTCGTGGACGGGGATGGGGGCCTGGTGGGCGCGCCAGGAGCCCTCCACGATTTTTCCGTCCACTTCCTTGGGGCCGGTCCAGCCCTTGGGGGTGCGCAGGACGATCATGGGCCAGCGGGGCCGGGCGGCATCGCCGCTGGACCGGGCGTACTCCTGAATGCGCTGGATCTCCCGCACCGCCCAGTCCAGGGCGGCGGCCATCTTCTGGTGCATGGACTGGGGCTCGTCCCCCTCCACAAAGCGGGGCTCCCAGCCGCAGCCCTTGAAGAACATCTCCACCTCCTCGTGGGAGATGCGGGCAAAGATCGTGGGGTTGGAGACCTTAAAGCCGTTCAGATGCAGAATGGGCAGCACCGCCCCGTCGGTGATGGGGTTTAAAAACTTGTTGGAGTGCCATGCGGCGGCCAGGGGGCCGGTCTCCGCCTCGCCGTCGCCCACCACGCAGGCGGCGATGAGGCCGGGGTTGTCCATCACCGCGCCGAAGGCGTGGGCCAGGGAATAGCCCAGCTCGCCCCCCTCGTTGATGGAGCCGGGGGTCTCCGGCGCGGTGTGGCAGGGGATGCCGCCGGGGAAGGAGAATTGGCGGAACAGCCGCTTCATCCCGGCCTCGTCCTGGCTGATGTTGGGGTATATCTCGCTGTAGGAGCCGTCCAGATAGTCCTGGGCCACCACGGCGTTGCCCCCGTGGCCGGGGCCGCAGAGGTAGATCATGTCCAGGTCATATTTCACGATGGCCCGGTTTAAATGGGTGTAGATGAAGTTCTGTCCGGGACAGGTGCCCCAGTGGCCCACGATGTGCTGCTTCAGATGCTCAGGCTGCAGGGGCTGGCGCAGCAGGGGGTTGTCCAGCAGATAGAGCTGGCCGGCGGACAGATAGTTGGCCGCCCGCCACCAGGCATCCACCGCCCGGAGCTGCTCCTTGGTGAGAGAGTCCTTTTTCGACATGCGGGCAGGGGCCTTGGCCGCCGCCTTTGAAATGTTGTCCGCCGCTTTTGCCATGGAAGCGCCTCCTTAATAGAAAGCCAGCCCGTCTTTGTTCTTTTTAAAAGAACTCTGAACGCAGCAAACATCTGCGTCAGTGGGGAGACGGGCGGAGTTGATCAAGTAAGAACTAAGTTAAGTATACTCTAAAGCGGCGAAAAGTCAATTCATATCGAATGCTATCCCGTAAAATCGGGATATCTCACAGATGAAACAAAAATAGAGAAAGAAAGGCGGACTGATTGAAACGGTTGAGGGGAGAAGAGAGAAAGTCGGGGACCGGTCCCCCGATTTGACAGGCCAAGTATAATAAGATCAAAACCGCAAAAGGGGAGAGGACCGTGGCATCCGGAAAAGAATATCTGAATTACATTTTGGAGCAGCTGTCCGGCCTGGAGGAGATCACTTACCGGGCCATGATGGGTGAGTTCATCCTGTATTACCGGGGCAAGATCGTGGGCGGCATCTATGATGACCGGCTGCTGGTGAAGCCTGTGAAGGCGGCTGTGGCCTATATGCCCACGGTCATTTATGAGCTGCCCTATGCGGGGGCAAAAGAGATGCTACTGGTGGACGAGGTGGATGATAAAGCGTTCCTGACGGGCCTGTTCAACGCCATGTACGAAGAACTGCCTGCGCCAAAGGCGAAGAGACGGAAGTAAACGAACAAAGGGGCGGTTCCTGCGGGAACCGTCCCTTTGACTCAGATGCTATGTAGCTTCAGGCTTCAAATATGCAAAATCCGCAGGAAAGTCGACAGTGGACAGGTCTATTTTTTTCGCTATGTAGGTCCGTTCCTCATATCGGGTCGCATGGATAGCCTTTCGGTATGCGGCAATCACACGCAGCGTTCCGCAAGTGAGATCCCTAATATCTTCTTTTACAACTGTATTTGGGACATATTGCTGCAGCTTTTCGTCGAAGATAAATCCCATGCAGGCGTTGGTACTGCCTGCGATCTTTTCTGTATAAAGGCGGGGTTTGGCCGAATCGTAATCACCGATCATCTTGGCTTGCAGATGTTTAGCGATGATTGTCGGCAGTACTTCTAGTTTCATCTGCGTGGTGCCATCCTCAGAAAAGTCAAAATCTTCCGCACTTAATTTGTGTTCCAAGCATTTCCGATAAAAGTCATTGGCAAACAGTGCGGCGTCTTTTGACCTTTTGGGTGGCTTTAATCCTGTTAGGTGCATATAATTGTTCCCGTAAAAGGAAAACTCCACTGGAACTATGTTTTTGTGCTTATCTGTGCAAATAAACAGCAGTGTTTTCCCATCCAATTCATTTTTATAGATTTGGGCGCATTTCACTACGATTGCGATGGCTTCTGTCTTGATGTACTTCTTCATCTCTCTATCCGCCTTTAAACCTATAAAAAAGAGAAGACTGCGACACCGCAGTGTCACGCGCCTTCTCTTTTCATGACTGGTTTTTCTGTCGTCCGCCGACGCTCAGTTCCATCTGGTCAAAGACCATTCTACTGCATCTATATCGGGTTTTTCTGTTGCCCGCCAACGCTCCGGCCCAAAGTCCGGCATCTCTTTCGGATTTTAGGTGCCAGTCACACCAGAGGGATGACGCCCTCTATCCACATTTATTATATGCAGGATTTCAGAAAATGTCAATCGGATTTGATGGGATTTTTTTCAACAAGCAAAGGCTGGCCCCCGGGGAGACCGGCCTTTGCCGTTGGAACAGATCAGGAACGCCTTACTTGTGGTATCTGGCACGCTTGGCGCGGTTGATGGCGGAGAGGATGCCGCGCAGGGGGGCCAGGTTGATGTTGTGGGACAGGCCCACGCCCCAATACTTTTTGCCGTCCCGCTGATCCTGAAGCAGGATATAGGCCACGCCCTGGGAGTCGGAGCCGTCGGTGATGGCGTGGGAGGCGTAGTCCAGGAAGGAGAAGCGGGCCATCTTCTCGCCCTTGATGGCGTTGAAGAAGGCGTCGATGGGGCCGTTGCCCTCGCCGGACACCTGGAAGATGGTGTCGGTGTGCTGGATGGTGCCCTGGAAGGCCACATGGGAGTGGCCCTCGCCGTCGATGGTCTCCTGGAAGGCGTGCTTGAGCAGCTTGTAGGGGCCGTCCACGTCGATGTAGGTCTGGTGGAACAGCTGGTTGATGCGCTCCGGGGTGATCTCGGTGCCCACGGCATCGGTCTCGTGCTGGACCACCGAACCAAACTCCGGGTGCATGGCCTTGGGCAGATCAAAGCCGAAGTTGTGCTCCATGATATAGGCCGCGCCGCCCTTTCCGGACTGGGAGTTGATGCGGATGATGGGCTCGTACTCCCGGCCCACGTCGGCGGGGTCGATGGGCAGATAGGGGATCTCCCAATACTCGGTGCCCGAGTCCTTCATATACTGGCTGCCCTTGTTGATGGCGTCCTGGTGGCTGCCGGAGAAGGCGGTGAACACCAGCTTGCCGGCGTAGGGCTGGCGGTCGCCCACGGGCATCTTGGTGCAGCGCTCGAACATCTCTTTGATCTTGTTGATGTCGTGGAAGTCCAGCTCCGGGTCGATGCCCTGGGTCCACATGTTCATGGCCAGGGTGACCATGTCTACGTTGCCGGTGCGCTCGCCGTTGCCGAACAGGGTGGCTTCCACACGGTCGGCCCCGGCCAGCAGGCCCAGCTCGGTGGTGGCCACGCCGGTGCCTCGGTCGTTGTGGGGGTGGAGGGAGATGATGGCGCTGTCCCGGCCGGGGATCTTGCGGCAGAAATACTCCAGCATGTCGGCAAACTGGTTGGGCATGCAGTTCTCCACGGTGGTGGGCAGGTTCAGGATGACCTTGCGCTCCGGGGTGGCGTGGAGGTGCTCCAGCACCGCCTGGCAGATATCCACGGCGTAGTCCATCTCGGTGCCCATAAAGGACTCGGGGGAATACTCAAAGCGCAGGTTCATGCCCTGGTCAATGAGGGGCTTGCTCATCTCATAGATCAGGTCGGCGGCATCGGTGGCGATTTTGGTGATGCCGTCGGTGTCCATGTGGAACACCACCTTGCGCTGGAGGGTGGAGGTGGAGTTATAGAAGTGGAGGATGACGTTTTTGGCCCCCCGAATGGCCTCGAAGGTCTTTTTGATGAGGTGCTCCCGGGCCTGGACCAGCACCTGAATGGTCACGTCGTCGGGGATGTGGCCGCCCTCGATGAGCTCCCGGCAGATCTCGTACTCCGTCTCGCTGGCGGAGGGGAAGCCGATCTCGATCTCCTTCACGCCGATGTCCACCAGCGTGTGGAAATACTCCAGCTTCTCCTGCAGGTTCATGGGGTCCACCAGGGCCTGGTTGCCGTCCCGCAGGTCCACGGAGCACCAGACGGGGGCCTTGGTGATGACCTTGTCGGGCCAGGTGCGGTTTTCGATCTTCTGGGGCTGGAAGGGAATGTACTTTTGATATCCGGGTTTCATAGCGATAAGAGCCTCCTTAGAAATGTCCGTCAGGGAAAATAAAAACGCCCCTGACTTGTCTGTTCAAGTCAGGGGCGTGAACATCACGCGGTACCACCCTGGTTCAGCCGTTGGTCGCCCAAACGGCCCTTAGAAGCCTCTAACAAGGCCGGGGCCGATAACGGGGCCAGACGTTCTGTCCTACTCATTCGTTCAGACAGAAGGCTCGGGGAGCAGTTATACACAGCGGAGCACACATCGGTTCGCACCAACCACCGACTCTCTGAAATGGGCAGGCCGCTGTCTTTATTCCCGTCATCGCCTGTTGTAACGATGATTGTAGCGAAAAAGAGGGCGTTTGTCAAGCGCTGACGAAAAAATATTTCAGTTTCCGGTCAAACCACTCGCTTTCAAGGCAAGCACGGACAAAACCCACTAGGAAGTTTATCTTTTGAACTTCCTTTTTATTGCGTCGGTGACAATACTGATTGCGATCCCTATCGCCAATAGAACATATAAAAAGGTAACTTCTTTCCAAGAAGAGAGCCATGAATTGCTCCAAAAAATAAAACAGATCATTGCCAATATGATGATAGCGAGCACAATATCTCTGATTCGCTTTTTCGTCATGATGACTTACAGCTCCTTCTGAAAGATCAGCGATAGGGTCTCTATGTCGCCAATGCCCCGGGTCTCCACGGGGACGTAGCCCTCAAAGGACCAGCCGTCCATCAGGCGGTCCTTGATGATGTTTTCGATGCCGGTGAAGCAGTATTTCATGCCCTTGCTGAAGCCATAGCCGCTCAGTTCCGACTTGACCCGCACGAATTCCACCTTTTTCATAGGGACACCTCCATGAGCAGGTTATTCTTTTTGTTCCACATCATTGTACCATGTCCCAGACGGCCCGGGCAACAAAATTTATTCTGCTTTCCATTTTCAAAACTTTGTGGTACAATAGTACGACTAACAGCGAACAGGGGAGGGCGGCATGATCATTTTAGGCATCGACCCCGGGGTGGCCACCATCGGGTTTGGCCTGGTCCGGGCGGAGCGGAACCGGAACCAGCTGCTGCGCTATGGGGTCATCACCACGCCGCCGGGCATCCCCCTGTCCAACCGGCTGCTGCAGATCTCCAACGACATGGAGGAGCTGATCCACGCCTTTCACCCAGACGAAATGGCGGTGGAGGAGCTGTTTTTCACCAAAAATATCACCACCGGTATCGCCGTGGCCCATGGCCGGGGGGTGATCCTGCTGGCCGCCGAAAAGCTGGGGGTGCCCGTGTTCGAGTATACCCCCATGCAGGTGAAGCAGGCGGTGGTGGGCTACGGCAAGGCGGAAAAGCGCCAGGTGATGCTGATGACCCAGCGCCTGCTGCACATGAAGGAGATCCCTCGGCCCGACGACGCCGCCGACGCCCTGGCCCTGGCCATCTGCCACAGCCGGGCGGCCACCTCCCTTTTGAACACAGACCGGGAGTTCGATCCGGCGAAATACGACACCAGATAACAAATCACAACATCACAAGGAGTGATCCTTTTGTTTTACTATGTCAGCGGCCCGGTGGCCCATATCGAGGCCAACCTGGCCGTCATCGACTGCGGCGGGGTGGGCTATGCCTGCCGCACCACCAGCCACACCCTGTCCAAGCTGAAGCAGGGGGAGAAGGCCAAGCTGTTCACCCACCTGAACACCCGGGAGGACGCTGTGGAGCTGTTCGGGTTCGGCACCCAGGAGGAGCTGAACCTGTTCCGCCAGCTCATCTCCGTCTCCGGCGTGGGGCCAAAGGCGGCGTTGTCCATCCTGTCGGCCACCACCCCGGCCAACCTGGCCCTGTCCATCATCACCGGGGACGAGAAGGCCCTCACCTGCGCCCCGGGCATCGGCAAAAAGATCGCCCAGCGGGTGATCCTGGAGCTGAAGGACAAGCTGGCCAAGGGCCAGACCCTGGGCACCGCAGGGGAGAGCTATGGCGGCAGCGGCATCACCGTTATCCCGGAGAACAAGCTGTCGGAGGCCTCCGCAGCCCTGGCCGTGCTGGGCTATTCCCAGGGGGAGATCAACCTGGCCCTGAAGGGCCTGGAGCTGGACGGCCTGACCCTGGAGCAGATCATCAAGGCGGCACTGAAAAAGATGATGAAGAATTAAGCGGGGAGGAATCCCCCAGTCATCGCCTGACGGCGATGCCAGCCCCCTTTGACAAGGGGGCCTGAATGGCGCAGAAAACAGCCTCCCTTGTGAAAGGGAGGTGGCACGGCGAAGCCGTGACGAAGGGATTCCGACCACGGAAACAGACGCATACAAGGCGGGAGGGGTTTTAAATGGCACATTTAAAGCATATCCCGGAACTGACACCACGGGCGAGGGCTCTTCGCAGAAATATGACAGCGGAAGAACGGCATCTTTGGTATGATTTTTTGCGTGGTTACCCCGTCCGTTTCCTTCGGCAGAAGATAATTGACGGCTACATTGCCGACTTTTACTGCGCAAAGGCGCAATTAGTGATAGAATTAGATGGACGACAGCATTTTACAGAGGATGGTCTGATCTATGATGAGGCCAGGGACCGGCACCTTAACGCCTGGGGCCTGGAGGTCCTGCGCTTTCCCAACGTGGAGATCCGGGAGAGATTTTCCGAAGTCTGCCAGAAGATCGACCGTACTGTAAAACTGCGTATGAACGCATTCCAATAGGAAGTGACCCAATGTCTATTGATTTTTCCAACTCGGATTTTGACCCCCAGGAGATGGAGGAGCCTCTGGTGACCACCTCCCTGACCCGGGAGGATGAGAACGAATACTCCCTCCGGCCCAAGACCCTGCGGGAATACATCGGCCAGGAGAAGGCCAAGGGAAATCTGGAGGTGTTTATCCAGGCGGCCAAGATGCGCCGCGAGCCCCTGGACCATGTGCTGCTCCACGGCCCCCCGGGTCTGGGCAAGACCACCCTGTCCGGCATCATCGCCAACGAGATGGGGGTGAACGTGCGGGTGACCTCCGGCCCGGCCATCGAGAAGGCGGGGGACCTGGCCGCCCTGCTGACCAACTTAAATGAGAACGACATCCTCTTTGTGGACGAGATCCACCGGCTGAACCGCCAGGTGGAGGAGATCCTGTACCCGGCCATGGAGGACTATGTCATCGACATCATCATCGGCAAGGGCCCCTCGGCCAACTCCGTGCGGCTGGACCTGCCCAAATTCACCCTCATCGGGGCGACCACCCGGGCCGGACAGCTGTCCGCCCCTCTGCGGGACCGCTTCGGTGTGACGCTGCGGCTGGAGCTGTACACCCCGGAGGAGCTGGCCCTCATCGTCAAGCGCTCGGCGGACATTCTGGAGGTGCCCATCGAGGACGACGGGGCCATGGAGATCGCCCGGCGCTCCCGGGGCACGCCACGCATCGCCAACCGGATGCTCCGGCGGGTGCGGGACTTTGCCCAGGTGCGGGCGGGGGGCGTCATCACCAAAAAGGTGGCCGACGAGGCCCTCACCGCCCTGGAGATCGACTATCTGGGCCTGGACACCATCGACCACCGGATGCTGCGCAGCATCATAGAAAACTATCGGGGCGGCCCTGTGGGCCTGGACACCCTGGCGGCCACCATCAACGAGGAGGCCGTGACTCTGGAGGACGTGTACGAGCCCTATCTCATGCAGCTGGGCTTTCTCACCCGCACCCCCAGGGGCCGGTGCGTCACGGCGAAGGCCTATCAGCATCTGGGATTGCCTGTCCCCGGCGTGACGGCGGGGGAGAGCAGCGGCCTGGACCAGCTGTCCCTGTAAACACAGAAAAACCGGCCCTACAGGCCGGGTCAGTCTTAAAAAGAATGAGGAGATCGAACTATGGGAAAGTTATTTGGGACCGACGGCATCCGCGGCGTGGTCAACGCCGGTCTGGACGCGGATCTGGCGTATAAGGTTGGCTTGGCCGCCGCACAGGTGCTGGCACGGGACAAGCAGCCGGGGGAGAAGCCCCTGGTCACCATCGGCAAGGACACCCGCATCTCCGGCGACCTGCTGAAGGGCTCCCTCATTGCGGGCCTGTGTACCGCCGGGGCCGACGTGCTGGACCTGGGCACCCTGCCCACCCCCGGCGTGGCCTGGGTGACGGTGGACGAGGGGGCGGACGCCGGCATCGTCATCTCCGCCAGCCACAACCCCTTCGAGCATAACGGCATCAAGATCTTCAACGGCAAGGGCTTTAAGCTCTCTGACGAGCTGGAGGAGCAGATCGAGGACATCGTCCTCTTCGGCCACAACAATGTGCCCCGCAAGACCCACGGGGACATCGGCAAGGTGAGCTATGTGGCCCCCAAGGCCTCGGAGGACTATATCGACCACCTGGAGGGGACCATCGACTCCACCCTGGGTGGGCTGCGCATCCTGGTGGACTGCGCCAACGGCGCGGCCTCCGCCACCGCCGCCCGGCTGTTTGACCGCTTCTCCAAGCTGCGCACCGATGTGATCAACGCCGACCCCGACGGGGTGAACATCAACGACAAGTGCGGCTCCACCCACACCGACGCCCTGGCCGCCATGGTCAAGGCCGGCGGCTATGACATCGGCATCGCCTTTGACGGCGACGCAGACCGGTGCCTGGCGGTGGACGAGCTGGGCAACCTCATCGACGGGGACCAGATCATGGCCGCCTGCGGTCTGGATCTGCTGCAAAAGGGCAAGCTGTCCGGCGAGACAGTGGTGGCCACGGTGATGTCCAACTTAGGCCTGCACCGGTTTGTGAAGGAGCACGGCATGAAGCTGGAGTGTACCAACGTGGGCGACCGGAACGTGCTGGAGCGGATGCTGGAGAAGGGCTATGCCATCGGCGGCGAGCAGTCCGGCCACATGATCTTCTTAGAGCACGCCACCACCGGCGACGGCGAGCTGACCGCCCTGCAGATGCTGGCCCTGCTGAAGGAGAGCGGCAAAAAGGCCTCTGAGGTCTTTGGGGCCTGCCCCCGATATCCCCAGGTGCTCATCAATATCCCCGTGGCCAACAACGACGTGAAGAAGGCCGTCATGGCCAGTGCGGAGCTGGCCCAGGCTGTGGCCGGGGAGGAGGAGAAGCTGGGCGACGAGGGCCGTGTGCTGGTGCGTCCCTCCGGTACCGAGGCGCTGATGCGGGTCATGGTGGAGGCCAAGACCCAGCAGACCGCCCAGGAAGCCGCCCAGCGGCTGGCGGATCTGATCGCCAAGCTGTAAGCATCTGCCATGGATTTTGTCGGTTCTGGAAAAATGAACAAAATATTTCCACAGGCCACTTGACAAATCCGGCGATTTTGTTTATTATGGTTGATAGCAGAAGTGTTAATAGGCAAGCGGACCTGTCCCCGGACGATTTAGACCGGGAATTGTGTCTGCGGGCTGCCCGGGGTGACCCCCAGGCGGAGACCGAACTGGTCAGCCGCTATGGGCAGCTGGTTCGCGCCTGTGCCCGCCCCCTGTTTCTGGTGGGAGGGGACAGCGAGGACCTGATCCAGGAGGGTATGTTGGGTCTGCTCACCGCCATCCGGGGCTTTGACCCCCAGCGGGATGCCCTGTTTCGGACCTATGCGGAGATCTGTATCCGCAGCCGCCTGTACACCGCCATCCGTGCGGCCCAGGGCGGAAAGCACGCCCCCCTAAACCACAGCGTCTCTTTTGAACCCCCTCTTTTTGATGGAAGCAACGCACACCTGTTTTCCAGCGTCGAAAGTCCCGAGGACGTCATCATCGGCAGGGAGGAACTGAAAGAGCGACTAGACGCTCTGAAGGGCCAGTTATCTGAGCTCGAAGGAAACATCTTACCCCTATACCTCAACGGCCTCTCCTGCGGAGAGATCGCCCGCCAGGTAGGCCGCCCCCCAAAGTCGGTGGACAACGCGATCCAACGCATTCGGCGCAAGGTGGCGCAGCAATTTTCTTCCGGCGTATCCAGCGAGAGCTGATCGCAATATTACACCGTTCGACCCTAAGCGGGGCCGGACAACAGTCAAAGAGAGGGAATTATCCATGTACGAAGACAAAATCCTGGTATGCAAAGAGTGCGGCAACGAGTTTACCTTTACCGCCGGTGAGCAGGAGTTCTATGCCGAGCGCGGCTTCCAGAACGAGCCCCAGCGCTGCAAGGCCTGCCGTGATGCCCGCAAGAACGCGGCTCGTGGCCCCCGTGAGTACTTCACCGCTGTCTGCGCTGCCTGCGGCGGCGAGGCCAAGGTGCCCTTCGAGCCCAAGTCTGACCGTCCCGTCTATTGCAGCGACTGCTTCGCCAAGATGCGTGAGCAGGGCTAATTCTAGCCGGAACACCAGCGGCGTGACGAAAATTCGTCACGCCGCTTTTTCATGCCCTTTTTGTGACTAAATCGGCCCCACTCCGCGCACCCTAACAGAAATTCCGGTTTAGGAGGCGCGACTATGGCAGACATGGAACAGGATCACACACAGCCGGAGACCCCGGCCAACACGCAGAATTTGGTGGACCTGGGCACATCCCTCATCCAACGGGAGGAGGGGCGGGTCTATGTGCTGACTATCGTGGGGCAGATCGAGGGGCATCAGCTGCTGCCCTCCGGCATGAAGAGCACCAAATACGAACACGTGCTGCCCCTGCTGGCGGCGGTGGAGGGCGACCCGGACATCCACGGCCTGCTCATCCTGCTGAACAACGCCGGGGGAGACGTGGAGGCGGGACTGGCCATCGCAGAGCTCATCGCCTCTATGTCCAAGCCCACCGCATCTCTGGTGCTGGGGGGCAGCCACTCCATCGGCGTGCCTCTGGCGGTGGCGGCCCGGCGGTCCTTCATCGCCCCCTCCGCCGCCATGACGGTGCATCCGGTGCGGCTGACCGGCCTGGTCATCGGCGCGCCCCAGACCTTTTACTATTTTGAGCGGGTACAGGAGCGCATTGTCCGCTTCGTCACCGGCAACAGCCACATCTCCCGGGAGGACCTGACCCGGCTGATGCTGCGCACCGACGAGCTGGCCGCCGACGTGGGCAGCATC